>Ga0209204_1000085_pt1 | contig 100847 bp, 107 predicted proteins | sample AD_JPNMR2_MetaG_FD_184425 | JGI IMG/M metagenome (GOLD analysis project Ga0209204, IMG submission 184425) | Active sludge microbial communities of municipal wastewater-treating anaerobic digesters from Japan - AD_JPNMR2_MetaG (SPAdes) (version 2) | ecosystem: Engineered > Bioreactor >...
AGGAGGAGGAGGAGGAAGGATAAAACCATATATAACATTCTGCTCTTAGGTCCACCCGGTGTGGGCAAAACCCTCCTGGCCACCCAGGCCCGGCGGCTCCTGCCGCCTTTGAGCCGGGAAGAGATGCTCACCTTAAGCAAGATCTACGAAGCGGCGGGCCTGACCAGCGCAGACTCGCCGCCCCCTGTGCAGCGGCCCCTTAGGGCTCCCCACCACAGCGTGTCCCAGGCGGGTCTCATCGGCTCCAGAAGCGGCCGTCCTGGGGAAATCACCCTGGCCCATCTGGGCATTCTTCTCCTCGATGAGTTCCCCGAGTTTTCCCAAAGCGCCCTGCAGAGCCTGCGGGAACCTCTGGATCATCGAGAGGTACACCTGGCCCGGGCGGAGCACAGCCTCACCTACCCCGCGGACTTCTGGCTCATTGCCACAGCCAATCCCTGCCCCTGCGGATATTTCGGCAGTTCTGTGCGCCTGTGCACCTGCACCAGCCACGATCTAGCCAGATACCGCAGGAAACTGCGGGGCCCGCTCCTGGACCGCTTTGACCTCTTTTGCTACCTCGCTCCCCTTTCCCCTAAGGAACTGGAGGAGGCGCCCCGCCCCTGGCCCCCCAGCCCCGGGGAGTTCCTTCGCCGGGACGCTGCACCCGTAGACCAAAAGGCCCTGAACTTTCTCTACCAGGCCCAAAGGAGCCTGGGGCTTTCAGTGCGGGCTGTGGATAGCACGCTGCGCACCGCCAGGACCATCGCCCAGCTGGATGGGGCCTGCCAAGTTGGCGAAGAGCAGGTGGCCGAGGCGCTGCAGTACCGCTGGGAAACCCATGAACACCTCTTGGCCTAGCCTACATATCCCAGGCCAGATCCTCTTTGGCCACTTTCAAGACCACGGAGGTACCGGTGTTGTTGATCCCGGAAATCTCACTGAGTTTATCCACTAAAAAGGTGAGCAGCTCATCGTTGTTGGACACCACAACCTCAATGACCAGGTCGTAGTTGCCGGTGGACAGGGCCACATAGCGCACCTCTTTCAAGGAGCTCAGCTGCTCGGCGATGGCCTCGATCCTGCCCCTTTCCACCTTGAGGCCCACGATGGCCACGGTCTGCAGCCCCACCTTAAACGGATCGGCAATGCCCACGATTTTCAAAAGGCCCTCACTGCGCAGTTTGGCTACCCGGCGGCGCACTGTGCCCTCCGCCAAGCCCAGCCTGTTGGCGATGGTCAAAAAGGGCATGCGGCCGTCCTGCTGCAGCAAGCGGATTATTTCCCGATCAAATTCATCAAGCACAAATCCGTTCATCCGTGGGAGACCTCCTTGTCTACATACTCCTTGAAGGGTGCCCATTCGTGGATCTGCTTGTGGATCTGCAGGACAATAGATGTTTCTGTGCTGATGATACCCTCGATCTGCGAGAGCTTGTCATTGAGGAGCTGCACCAGCTGTGTGCGGTTGGGCAGAACCACCATGGCCACCAGATCATAGCCGCCGGTGGTGACCACCAGATAGCGGACTTCGCTGAGCTGCGTTAAGGCGGCGATCACCGTTTCTAGATGGAGGCGGTCTACCTTAAACCAGATGAAGGCCACGGTGTCCAGGCCCATTTTCAAGGGATCGGTCACCCCCATGGTCTTCAGCACTCCGGCGTCCTCCAACCGCTTGACGCGCTTGCGGATGGTACCCTCGGAAACGCCTAGATGGGCCGCTAACGTGACAAAGGTCATGCGGCCATCCTGCTGCAGGTAGCCCAAGATCTTCTTATCCAGGTCATCGAGAGTAAGCGGCTGCACTGTCCTCACCCTTTCTGTCCCCTACTTATTTCACCATTTCGTATCTCATTTTCTACGAAAAAGCGACTTCTCCTTGTGAAAGTAAAATAATTATTGCCACAGAAAAAGAGACCCCACTGGCGAGAGTCTCTACTGCTTTCTGGAAACAGCCGGGAGCTGGCCTCACCTGGGTTTGCGAATTAGGTCCCGAAAAAACCGGGTGGCGGTATCCCACATGATCTTCAACCAGCTGCCCCTTTCCACTTCTTCCGCGGCCAGGAGGGGAACCTGCTTCACCAGTTCCTCCTGGAGATAGATACTGAGCACCCCAACCGGGGTGCCCTTGGCCACAGGTGCCTCCACCTCTTTGGTCTGGAGGCCAACACTCACTGTGGCGCCCACTCCCTTGGGCACGGCGATGATTGGTTCTGCCACCATCAAACCCACCTGGGACTTACTGCCCTTGTACACCCGGGTGGTTTTGTCATTGAGCAGGGGAGCAATATTCACCAGGTCGAAGTTGCGGTAACCGTAGGTGAGCAGGGCCGCCGCTTCTTCCTCCCGCTTGGCTTCACTGCTGGACCCCAGCACCACCGCGATCAACCGGCGGTTGTTCTGCACCGCGGTGGCCACCAGGTTGTAGCCCGCCGCCTCCAGGTGACCCGTCTTCAGCCCGTCGGCCCCTTCAAAGGTGCGCAAAAGGCCGTTGCGGTTGTTCTGGACGATGGGTGTCTTGGCTGAACGGGGCTGATAGCTGAAGGAAAGCTGCTGGTGGAAGCGGATGGCATCGGGATGATCCGTTAGGTACGCCCGCACCAAACGGGCCACGCCCTCCGCGGTGACCACGTTATCCGCCGAGAGGCCGTGGGGATCCACAAAACTTAGGGGAAGGCCTAAGGCCTCGGCCTTTTCGTTCATCATCTGCACGAAGGCCGCCTCGCTCCCCGCCAGGGCTTCGGCCAAAACCACGCAGGCATCGTTCCCCGAGACCACGGCGATACCCGTGAGCAGCTGCTCAATTGTGACCACTTCTTCGGGCTCAAGAAACATGCGGGAACCGATCATGCGCCAGGCCCGCTCGCTAACCACCGCGGTATCGCTCAGGCTGGCCCGGCCGGCCTTGATCTGGTCCAGGGCCACATACATGGTCATGATCTTCACCAAACTCGCGGGCACATGGGGCTGATCACCGTTTTTGGCGAAGAGAATCTGTCCGGACTGGTAGTCCATGAGAACCGCCGCCCGCGCGCTGATCTCCGGGGCGGGTTCCTGCTGAGCAAGGATGGTACTTGGCAAGACCAAAAGCAGAATGAGGCAGAAAATGAGTGCTTTAAACCAGTGTTTCATTGAACAGCTCCCTTCACCCAATTAAATCTGTAACCTTTCCCCTCTGGACTGATGCCCACCACGTCAAAGCGCACCGCCTCCACCTGTGCGGGGTAGGCCTGGAGATAAGCCTGGGCCGCGAGTTTGATCCTGCGGATTTTCCCCTGCGTCACCTGCTCCAAGCTGGTGCCAAACCGTTCGGAGCTGCGGTATTTCACCTCCACAAACACCAAAACCCGGCCATCCAGCATGATCAGATCGATTTCCCCAAAACGTGTGGCGAAGTTGGCCTCCACAAAGCGCAGCCCCTGGCTGACCAGGAAATCCCGGGCCAGCCTCTCAAAGCGCCGCCCCCTGGTCATAGGCCGGCACATCGAAAGGAGCGGCGGTGCACAGGGGAGCGCCCGGCTTTGGCGATGGCCGCGCGGTGTTCTTTCGTGGGGTAGCCCTTGTTTTTCCGGAAATTGTAGATGGGATAAAGCTCGTGGTAATGTTCCATGATCCGATCCCGCTCCACCTTGGCCACAATGCTGGCCGCGGCTATGGAAAGCGAGAGCTGATCGCCTTTGACCACGGCCTTCTGGGGCCAGCGCAGACCAGGGATGGTTAGATTACCATCCACCAGGCAGAGATCCGGCTCCACCGGCAGCGCCTCCAGGGCGCGCCGCATGGCCAGAAACGTGGCCTCCAGGATATTCAGTTCATCGATTTCCTCAACGCTGGCCCTGCCCACACCCACCAAACAGGTGCGCAATATTTCTTCGTAGGCCAGCTCCCGTTTTCTAGGGGACAGAGCCTTGGAATCGCGGATCTCCACCCCGAAGCTTGCCGGGAGGATCTGCACCGCAGCCGCGACCACGGGCCCCGCGAGGGGACCCCTCCCCGCTTCATCTATTCCCACTATTCGGCGAAAACCCTGCTGCCTTAAGTGTTTTTCCAGTTTTTGCATCCCTGCACCTCGCTCGGACTCTGGTCAAGGGTCACTGCCCCCAGTTTCCCGGTGCGGAAATCCTTCAGCACGAAAGCGGCCGCTTGGTGCAGATCCACCTCACCGCCGGGCAAAAGACAGCCCCGCTTGCGGCCGATCTCCTCCAAAGCGCTGGGGGCCTCCAGCCTGCCGTAGCGCTCCTGCAGCCCTTGGGGATAGTGCTCCCGGAGCCAGTTTAAAAGCCAGGAGGCCAAGCCGGCTTGATCCAAGACCTCATCGCGGATCGCGGCCACCGCAGCCAGGCGCCTTGCCGTTTCCTGATCTTCAAACCTGGGCCAGAGAATCCCCGGGCTGTCCAAAAGCAGCATCCCGCCGCCGGAAAGCCACTGCTTACCCCTGGTCACGCCGGGCCTGGCCCCCACCTGTGCTCCTTTTTTGCGGGTTAAGGCATTGATCAGCGCGGACTTGCCCACGTTGGGAATGCCCACAACCAAAAGCCGGGGCTGGCGCCTAGAGCCGGCAAAGGTGCGGGCCACCACATTTCTCAGCTGACCCACCCCCCGGCCCTGGAGCAGGTTCACCCCCACCGCCCTTTCACCTTGGGACTGCCAGAAATCCAGCCACTCTTTGGTCTTGGCCGGATCAGCCAAGTCGGTTTTGGTCAGGACAATGATGCGGGGTTTGGCCGTGAGCTCCAGCAGATCCGGGTTGCGGCTGCTTGAGGGAACCCGCGCATCCACCACTTCCAGAAGGCCGTCCACCAGTTTCAGCGCCTCTTGGATCTGGCGCTTGGCCTTGGTCATGTGCCCGGGGTACCACTGGATGGTCATTATCTGGTGCCGATCCTTTCCAGGGCCGGGGGTATGCTGATCCAGCTGACCTGGCTCAGGGGCCAGTAGACAAAGAGTGCCCGGCCCACGATGTTTTTCCGGGGCACAAAGCCCACATCGGGATAGCGGCTGTCATCGCTGTTGCGCCGGTTATCCCCGAGCACGAAGTAATGGCCTTCTGGAACCAAGACCGGTCCGAACGTGGGAGCACTGTACGTTCCGTAGGTGGGCCCGTTGATATAGTCTTCTTCGATGCGCTGTCCGTTGATGTGGAGAAAGCCGTTTTTGATCACGATTTCATCGCCGGGCAGGCCGATCACCCGTTTGATGAACTTGCGGCGGGGATCGCCGGGGTACCTAAACACCACCACATCCCCCCGTTTAGGTTCGCTGAAGCGGTAGCTGACCTTTTCCACCATGAGGCGCTGGCCATCATGGAAGGATGGCTCCATGGAACTGCCCTCCACCAAAAAGGATTGGGCGATAAACAAGATGATCAGGGCCGCCAGCACCACCGAAACCAGCAGAGACTCGGCATATTCCCTTAACTGCGACTTGGCCATATCCGTGCCTCCCACCTTCCCTGTTGGCAGATTAGAAAAAGAGGAGTGTCATCCCCACTCCCCTTGGGAAAGGTTCTCCCCCGGCTACCGGCGGAGCTCCTTGATGCGGGCCGCCTTGCCGGAGCGCTCCCTGAGATAGTACAGCCTAGCCCGGCGGACTCTACCGCGGCGAACCACTTCAATTTTGTCAACACGAGGCGAGTGGAGCGGGAATGTCCTTTCCACACCGACCCCTTGGGAAACCTTCCTTACGGTGAACATCTCCCTGAGGCCGCCGCCACTTTTTCTGATCACTACGCCTTCGAACACCTGAATCCTCTCATTGTTGCCCTCCACGACTTTCACGTGTACCCGCACGGTATCGCCGGGGCCGAACTCAGGACGATCGGTGCGCAGCTGTTCTTGCTCAATCGTTCTGATTACATCCACTGCCATTTACCCTCCCTTCACAGGAATGCTCCTGAATCAGTTCTTCTAGAATTTCACGTTCTTCTGCCGACAGCTCCCGCTGCCGCAGGAGATCTGGGCGCCGCAGGAGCGTGCGCCGCAGGGCTTCTTTCAAGCGAAAACGGCGGATCTGTTCATGGTGCCCGCTGAGCAGCACCTCCGGCACCGCCAGGTCACGGAAAACGGCTGGTCTGGTGTACTGGGGATAATCCAGCAGACCATCTTGGAAGGACTCCTCCTCCAGGGAGCTGGCATCGCCTAACACCCCCGGGAGCAGCCGAGCCACCGCATCCACAACCACCATGGCAGGTAGTTCTCCGCCGGTTAGGACATAGTCCCCAATGGATAGTTCCCAATCCACCCAGTGCTGGCGCACACGCTCATCTATTTCCTCATAGTGCCCCGCGAGGAGAATCACCCGGGGCAGCCTGGCCAGTTCTGCCGCCAGTTCTTGGTTGAACACCCGCCCCTGGGGGGATAGGTAGATCACCGGGGCGCTGGAGCTGCCCCGCACGGCCTCAATGGCCCGGACCAAAACATCCGGCCGCAGGACCATGCCTGCGCCTCCCCCATAGGGAGTGTCATCAACCGTCCTGTGCTTATCCAGGGCATAATCACGAATATTCCAAACCTCCACTGACAGCAGGCCCCGCTCCCTGGCTTTCCCGATCATGCTTGTGCCCAAGGGCCCAGCAAACATTTCGGGAAACAGGGTGAGGATGTCGAAGTGCATGTGCTCACCCCCACTTCATTCCAGCATACCGTCCATGGGCTCGATGACAAGCACGCCCTCTTCCGGACGGATATCCTTCACAACTTGGGGAATGACCGGGATGAGGATCTCCTTCTGCCTGGTCACCCCTTTATAGGGTTTGACCACGTAAACATCGTTGGCCCCCGTCTGCAGGACATCGGTGACCACTCCCAAAGGCGTTCCGGACTCAGTCCGGCACTCCAGGCCGATGATCTGGAAGATGTAATAGCGGCCCGGTGGGAGCGGCATCAGCTCATCTACGCTGACCTTGATCAGCATGCCCCGCAGCTTTTCCGCCTGGTCAATGCTGTCCACATCCTTGAGCTTGAGAAGCAGGCCGTCTTTGTGTCCCCGGCAGGACTCCAGGGGAAACGAACCCACCGGTTCGTCGCTGTCCCGGGGAAACAACCGCACCGCCTCCATCTGCTGAAAGCGCTCGGGGAACTCCGTGTGGGCAATGATCTTCACCTCGCCGCGGTTGCCCCAGCTGGCGACCACTTCCCCCACGACAATCCACTTAGGCTTGTCTTTCTTCGATTTCCACATGGACCTGAACCCCTGATTTGATGGCGGAGGCTTTCACCACGGTGCGGATGGCGTTGGCAATACGCCCACCCTTGCCGATCAGGCGCCCCATATCATCAGGCGCCGCATACAGGGTATAGACCAGTTCGCGACCTTTCTCCCGGACGTCCACCACGACCTCTTCTGGATGGCTGGCCAGAGACTTGCCGATAAATTCAACTAAGTTCTTCACACTGACCTCCTACCCTTCCTTACGGGATGCGGCAAACTTCTCCAGAATTCCCGTACGCTTCAACAGCGACTTTGCTGTCTCCGAGGGCTGGGCACCCTTTCGCAACCAATCCAACGCCTTCTCCTCGTCGATTTCAATCTCCGCAGGTTCGGCGATGGGGTTGTAGTAGCCTATGCTCTCGATGAACGCGCCATCCCGAGCGGCTCGCGAATCGGCCACAACCAAGCGGTAAAACGGCCTCTTCTTCGCGCCCATTCTCTTCAGACGGATTTTCACTGCCATTGTCCCTCACCTCCCACTTAGCAAGCTGCATCTATTGGAACAGGGAAAACATTCCCCTTTTCTTGCGCCCTTTGGGGCTGGCAAACTGCTTCAGCATCTGCTTGGTCTGGGCAAACTGCTTGAGCAGGCGGTTCACATCCTGCACCTTGGTGCCCGATCCCAAGGCGATCCTCTTGCGCCTGGAACCGCCGATGATCTCCGGTCTGCGGCGCTCTTCCGGTGTCATGGAGTTGATGATGGCCTCGATTTTCTTCAAGTGGCTGTCATCCACTTCCAAACCCCTGAGCTGCTTAGCCCCCAGGCCCGGGATCATCCCCATGAGCTGGTCGATGGGGCCCATCTCCTTCATCTGGCCGATCTGCTCCAGGAAATCCTCCAGGGTGAACTCGGCCTCTTTGAGTTTGGCCGCCATCTTCTCCGCTTTTTCCTGGTCCACGGCCTGGGCGGCCTTTTCGATCAAGGTGAGGAGATCACCCATGCCCAAAATCCGGGAAGCCATGCGGTCGGGATGGAAGGGCTCCAAGCCGTCCATTTTCTCGCTGACCCCCACGAACTTAATGGGCTTACCCGTCACCGCCTTCACCGACAGGGCCGCGCCGCCCCGGGCATCGCCGTCGAGCTTGGTGAGGATCACTCCGCCCAGTTCCAAGCGCTCATTGAAGGCCTCGGCCACATTCACCGCATCCTGGCCGGTCATGGCATCAACCACCAGCAGGATTTCCACGGGATTGACCGCGGACTTGATCTCCACCAGCTCGTCCATGAGCTCTTCATCCACGTGCAGGCGGCCCGCGGTATCCAAAAGAACCACATCATTGCCGAAGCGGCGGGCGTGGCTGCAGGCGGCCTTGGCGATATCCACCGGGTTTTGCTCGCCCATGCTGAACACCGGGATTTCCAGCTGTTCACCCAGGACCTGGAGCTGCTTGATCGCCGCGGGGCGGTAGACGTCACAGGCCACCAAAAGGGGCCGGTGTCCCTGGCTTTTGAGCAGCCGGGCCAGCTTGCCGCTGGTTGTGGTTTTGCCGGAGCCCTGCAGGCCCACCAGCATAATCACGCTGGGGGGCTGGCTGGCCAGGGTCAGCTTGGCCTGGGTACCCCCCATGAGCTGGGTGAGTTCTTCGTTGACGATGCGGATCACCTGCTGGCCCGGGGTGAGGCTGCCCAGCACCTCCTGGCCCGTGGCCCGCTCTTTGACATGGGCGATGAAATCCCGCACCACTTTGTAGTTAACATCCGCCTCCAAGAGGGCTAAGCGGATCTCCCGCAGGGCCTGGTCCACATCTTTTTCACTGAGGCGGCCCTTGCCCCGCAGTTTGCGCATGGTCTCCTGCAGGCGGGATGATAGGTTTTGAAAAGCCATGCCAGTCTCTCCTAACTCGCGGCGCGCGCTTTTTGGATTTGCTCTTCCATGGCTGCTAGTTCAGGCAGATCTCCGCAGCGGCTGCGCACCTGGGCCAAAAGCGTGAGCAGCTCTTCATAAATGCGCTGCCGCTCTTGGTGCTTCTGCACCAGGCCCAGCTTAGCTTCGAACTCCTCGAGAATCAGGCCCACCCGCCGCAAGGTATCGTACACGGCCTGGCGCGAGATGCGCAGCTCCTCGGCGATCTCCCCCAGGGAGAGATCGTCGCCGAAATAGAGCTGGAACACATCCTGCTGACGCTCTGTCAACAGGGCGCCGTAAAAGTCAAACAGCAGGCTCATGCGGAGCGTCTTTTCCATGGCCATCTCCTGTTAAGCATAATCACTTTACACTACCTAAGTATAGCCAGCCCCGGGGGTCTTGTCAAGCACTATCTCTTGACACCCCAAAAACTTAACTCTCCCCTCCGCCGAAGAGGGCAGCCACAAAGGCCCGGGCATCGAAATCCTGTAGGTCCTCGTACTGTTCCCCCACTCCCACCAGCTTCACCGCGAGCTCCAGCTCGCTGGCGAGGGCCAGGACGATGCCGCCCTTGGCGGTGCCATCCAGTTTGGTGAGGGCAATGCCGGTGAGGGGCACCGCTTCCTGAAAGATCTTCCCCTGGGAGAGCGCGTTCTGCCCGGTGGTGGCATCCACCACCAACAGCACTTCATCCAGGTCCCGGCCCAGTTCCCGCTGGACGACCCGGTGAATCTTGCCCAGCTCCGCCATGAGGTTCACCTTGGTTTGCAGGCGGCCCGCGGTGTCGATGATCAAAACATCACTGCCCCGGGCTTTGGCGGCGCTCACGGCATCGAAGGCCACCGCGGCCGGGTCAGATCCTTCCTGATGGGCGATGAGCTCCACACCCAGGCGGTTAGCCCACACGCCCAGCTGGTCGATGGCCGCTGCCCGGAAGGTATCCGCCGCGGCCAGGAGCACCTTGGCGTTTTCCTGCTTGAAACGGTGGGCCAGCTTAGCTATGGTGGTGGTCTTGCCCGCGCCGTTTACCCCCACCACCATGATCACATAGGGCTTTTCCCCGGGCGTTTTCAGGGGCGCCGCGTTTTTCTCCAACAGGGCCACCATCTCATCCTGGAGGATGGTTTTCAGCTCCTCGGCCTCGGTAATCCTTTCCGTGCGGGCCCTTTCCCTGAGCTGGTCCACGAGGAACATGGCCGTGGCCACCCCGCAGTCCGCCTGGATGAGCACCTCCTCCAGCTCCTCAAAGAGGGCCTCATCCACCTTGCGGCCGCTGGTGATCTGTTCCACCTTGGCCACCAAATTCTGTTTGGTCTTTTCCAGACCGCTGACTAGTTTGCGAAAAAAACCGCTCTCCTGTTCCCCGCTGGCTTCCTGGGCCTTTTCGGAGGCGGACTTGTCACCGAACATACGCTTCCAAAACACTTGTTACTCCTCCTGTTTCAATGCCACTGAGATGATCTGGGAGACCCCTTCCTCTCCCATGGTTACCCCGTAGAGGGTATGGGCACTTTCCATGGTCGTCTGGCGGTGCGTGACCACCAAAAACTGCGTATCCTGGGCAAACTCCTGCATGAGCTGGTTGAAGCGGTGGAGGTTGCTCTCATCCAGGGTGGCATCGATCTCATCCAGCACCCAAAAGGGTACCGGTTTGACCCGCCTGATGGCAAAGAGCAGGGCGATGGCGGTCAGGGCCCGCTCTCCACCGGAAAGCAGCAGCAGGTTCTGGAGCTTCTTCCCGGGGGGTCGGGCCAAGACATCAATGCCCGTGGTCAGAATGGACTGCGGGTCGGTCATGACCAGATCGGCACTGCCGCCCTGGAACAGCCAGCTGAACAGCTTCTGGAACTCCAGGCGCACCTGGTCAAACACTTCCTGCAGCCTGGTGCGGCAGAGCTTATCCATTTCGCTGATCACATCCAAAAGGCCGGCCCGGGCCTCATTGAGATCCGCCAGTTGGTTCTCCAGGAAGGAACAGCGCTCCAGGACCCGCTCGTATTCCTCATGGGCCGTGGGGTTGACCAGGCCCAGGTCCCGGATCTGCTGCCGCAGTTCTTCGATTCTGGCCTTCAGCTCCGGCTCTTTGGCCTGTACCTCCCGGTTGAGAATGGCCGCCAGGGAAAGCCCCCGTTCAGCCAGGGTTTCTCTTACCTGCTCCTCCTGGCTCTCCAGCTGACCCAGTTCCACTTCCAGCCTGTAGAGGGCCCTTTCCCGGCGCAGCTGCTCCCGCTGCACCTCCTTTAATTCTGCCCCGAGCTCCGCCTTTTCTTGCTGCAGCCCTTGGCGGGCCGCAAGCTTCTCCTCCAGCTCCCGGCGGAGTTCCTGCTGATCCACTTGGCGCTGGGCATTGCCCGCGGCGGCTTGTTCTATGTAGGCTTCATTTTCCCGCTGCTGCGCGGCGAGCTCCGTCATTTCCCCCTGGGCCTGGTCCACCGCGGCCAGGGCTTCCTCTTTTCTCCGCACCAGGTTGCTCAGCTGCGTGCGTTTGTTTTCCAAAAGGCCCTTCAGCTCCACTAGGTGCAGCTGCTGGCCGGTATGTTCTTGACTGAGCTGTTCCAGGGAAGCGGCCAGCTCCGCCAAGCCCTCTTCCTCCTTGTGGATGTGCTCCCTGAGGAGCTGCTCTTCCAGCTCCAGTTGGCTAACCTCCGCGGCGGCCTGCTCATACTCGGCACTTAAGGCGTCCAGGGCCCCCTGCAGATCCGCCAGCCTGGCCTTAAGCTCCCGGGAGCTTAAGGCCAGCCTTTCCCGCTCCCTGCCCACCTGCTCTTTTTTTTGGGCTGCTCCCTGGAGGGCGAGCTTAGCCTCGACGATCTCCCCTTGGAGCTGGTTCAAAGAGGCTTCGTTTTGGGCCAGCTGCCCTGAGAGCTGGCCCTGCTCCTGCCGGACCGCAGCCAGCTTGCCGGCTAGGGCTTCCAGCTCCCTTTCCAGCCTGGTGAGCTCGCCCTTGCGGGCCAGCAGCCCCGCGGTGCGGGCATTCCAGCTGCCGCCGGTCATGGCGCCGGTGGGAAAGACCACCGAGCCGTCCCTGGTCACGATGCGGGCAAACTGCTTGAGCGTCCGCCTAAGGCGCAGGGCGGTATCCAGATCCTCGGTGATCACCACCCGCCCCAAGAGGGAGGCCAGGGCCGGCCGGAAGCGGGCTTCGCAGCCAATGAGCTCCAGGGCGGGTCCTAAAACCCCGGGCTGGCTTAAAAGGGCTCTGGCCTGCGGCGAAAACTCGGAGCCCTGCACCGTCTCCAGCGGCAGGATGGTAACCCTACCCCCCTGCACCTTCTGCAGCCAGGCGATGAGGGCTTTCGCTTCCTTTTCCCCTTCTGTGATCAGGTTCTGCAGGCCCGAGCCCAGGGCCACTTCCAAAGCGGTCTCCAGGCCCTCGGGCACCTGGATCACATCGGCCACCGTACCCAGGACCAAAGGGGACATCTCTGAACTCTGGAGGATGCGGCGCACGCCCGCGGCGTAACCTTCGTAGCCTTCCTCCAGCTCCTGCAGGGTGCGCAGGCGCGCCGTGAGGCGAGCCTGCTGGGCCTCCAGCTCCCGGCGGCGCCCCTCCAGGGCCTGGAGCGACGCCTCCAGCGCGGCGGCCTGGGCCTTAAGCTCCCGCTCCTGCCCGGCCTGCCGGCGAAGCAGCTCCTGTATTTCTTCTCCCCGCCTTTGGAGCGCCTGCAGTTCAGCTTCCAGGGCAGCGAGGCGTTCTTCCGCTTCAGCAAGCTCCTGGTCCGCCCGGCTCAGCTGCTGCTCCAGGCCTTCCCGCCGCTGGTGGAAGCTGCGCTGGAAGTTGCGCTTATCGGCCAGCTCCCGCATGAACTCAAAGAACTCGTCCTTGAGCCGATCCACCGCGCCCCGGGCCTGCCTCTGCCGCTCCTGGAGGCCAGAAACGGCTTTGGCCGCACTGGCCACCGCCTGCTCCTGGGCCCGCAGCTGTTCCAAAAGACCCTCCAGCTCGCCGCGGAGCTTGTCCTCCTCCTGCGCAAGGAGGGCCAGTTCTCCCTCCTTGGCACCGACTAAGGCATCCAGCTGCTCCCGGCGAACTTTTTGGTTTTTCACCCGCTCCCTATGGAGCTCGATGCTGTGGAGGGTCTCTTGGTAGGCCTCCATGAGCTCGGCAAGTTCCTGCCGCTTGGCTTCGATCTCTTCCTGCAGGAGGTTCTCCTGGGCTTCCAAGGCCGCGGCCCGATCCTCCAGGCTGTCCTGCTGCAGCTTGCCCGCGGCGTATTCCGCCTGCAGGCGCTGATGGTCTTCTTCCACCTTGACCGCCCGCCGGCTGAGGGATTCCCACACCAGGTGGTAATAATCCAGCTCGGCTGCGCGCAGCTGGTCAGCCAAGGAGAGATAAAGGCGCGCTTGTTTAGCCTGCTCTTCCAAGGGTCCCAGCTGGCTTTCCAGCTCGTGGAGGACATCGGTCACCCGGAGCAGGTCCACACTGGTTTCTTCCAGTTTGCGCAGGGCCTCTTCCTTACGCTGCCTGTATTTGACTATACCCGCGGTTTCCTCCAGGAGGATGCGGCGGTCTTCCGAGCGCACGCTGAGCACCTGATCGATCTGGCCCTGGCCCACCACGGCATAGCTTTCCCGCCCTAAACCGGTATCGGTGAAAAGATCTTGGATATCCTTCAGGCGGCAGCTCTGCTTGTTGATGAAAAATTCGCTATCTCCAGAGCGGTAGACCCGCCTGGTGATGGTCACTTCCGAGTAATCCAGGGGCAGATAGCCGTCGGAGTTGTCTAAGGTGACCCGCACCTCCGCCATGCCCACGGGCCTTTTGCCGTCGGAACCCGCGAAGATGATATCCTCCAGGCGGCTGCCCCGCAGGCTGCGCACGCTCTGCTCCCCCAGCACCCAGCGGAGGGCGTCGGAGATATTGCTCTTACCGCTTCCATTGGGGCCCACAATGGCGGTGATGCCCGGGCCGAACTCCAGGGTCACCGGCTGCCCGAACGATTTGAACCCTTGGATTTCCAGGCGCTTAAGACGCATAAAATTCCTCCAAGACCAGTACTAATCCCTGCCCATTGTACCATACCTTGGAAGAAAAAAGAACTGCTTCCCGCTACCTGCCCAAGGGAAGCTGCAGATAAAGATCCTCCCGCCGGCGCACATCGGTGGGCACCTGGGGGCTGAGCAGCGAGCCGTATTCCTCCAAGAGCCTGCGCAGCTTGGCGCGCACCCGGGTCCTTGCGTTGTCGATGACTTTGAGCCCCACACCGATCTCCTCCTCGATCTCCCGGGCGGAGTAACCCTTGAGCAGGCGGCTGATCACCGCGTACTCCAAAAGGGAGAGGTGGTTGCGCAGCACCTGGCCGATCACTTCGTCCACGTATTTTTCCTCCAGCACTTTCTCCGGGTCGAACTGGTTGAGGGGAGCCGCCACAAAATCCAGCATAGTCCGGCCATCATCGCTGCCCACGGGGGTCTGCAGCGAGGCGGCTTCGTTAAGGAGGCGGTGCTTGTTTCCGGTGGACTGTTTGATGACGTTGTACACCCGCCTGATGATGCACAGATAAGCAAAGGAGCTGAACTTCACATCGTAGCGTTCCGGTTTGTATTCCTCAATGGCGCTGAGCAAGCCGATGAGCCCTTCCTGCACCAGATCCTCAAAGTCCAGGAAGGATGAGTAGTAGTTGCGGATGATGTACTTCACCATGGGTATGTATTTCAACACCAGGCTCTCCCGGGCGCCTTCCTCGCCAGCCCGCACCCGCCGAATCAGTTCCAAGTCAACCGCCTGGTTGTCGCGCTGCATGGCATCGACCTCCCCTTCTCTGTCCAGGCTTACCTAGTCCATGTATATGCATGGCTCAGCCCAACATTCCTCGGGGAGGATCTCCCGCCGCCTTTCCTTCCATAGTCTATGGATATTTCCCGGACCAAAGGCGCACCTAGGGGCGCTTTCAACCAGAGCTTATGTAAAGGTTTTTGGTTTTTGGGCGGGGAATGTCTTGATGAAAACCAATGAGGAGAGGCGGTTGAGTTGCAGTATTCGAACTACCTAGCCCAGATGGCAGCACTGATCAAGCAGAATCCCAGCATCACCGTGCGAGAAATTGCAGCCCAGCTCAAATTCGCCGACAGCAAATCGGTTTACTATTGGTTGGAAAAGGGAAACATCCGGGGTATCAACGAGTTTAAACGGCTGGTGCTCGGTGAAGAAAGCGCCCTGCCCAGCCCCTTTTCCGTGGAGATCGGCGGGAAAGCCCATTATCTGGTCTGCCTGCCCCTCTTCAGCTGGAATCCCAGACAAAAAAAGCCCATGGGGGAATGGTTTTACCTGCACAGCCATCCCCAACCACAGGGCTTGTTCGCCATCAGCGTGGGCACCAACGAATACAGTCCCTGGTTTTTGGCGAATGATGTCCTGATTATCTGTGAAGCGGCCGTCCCGGAAAAGGGGCAGTGGATGCTGTTCAAGACCGAGCAGCGCTTCCTCATTGGCAAAGTGATCGATGGGCATGTGCTGGAGCCCAACACCCTGCAGCACTATCCCGCTACCCTAACCAGGGTGGGTGCGATTATCACCCAACACCGCCGCTACTGAAGACCGAGTCTGGCCAGGGCTTGTCTAGCCGCTGCCTGCTCGGCTTCTTTTTTTGTGGTACCGCTGCCGACACCTAGAAACTCTCCCTCGAAGTGCACTTCCACCACAAAGCGCTTATCGTGATCCGGCCCGCTCTCCTGCACTAAGGTGTACACGGGGAGTTTCTTGGCCCTCTGCTGGAAGTACTCCTGCAGGGTCGACTTGGCATCCAGCAGGGCCAGCTCCCCCGCATCCCAGGCCGGCAGATGGCGAAGGATCACCTCCTGGGCCCGGGCAAAGCCGCCATCCAGGTAGATGGCGCCGTACACCGCCTCCAGCACATCGCAGAGCAGCGAATCCCTCTGCTGCGCTCCGCTGCGCCGTTCCCCTTCCCCCACCTGCAGATAGCGATCCAGCTCCAGCTCCCGGGCGATCTCCGCCAACGTGGATTCCCGCACCAAGAGGGAGCGGGTCTTGGCCAGCTCACCCTCGGGCATCTGGGGAAAGCGCCGGTACAGGTAAGTACTCACCGTGAGCTGCAGCACCGCATCGCCCAACAACTCCAGGCGTTCGTTGTTGCTCTGGGGCTCATGGGCCACCGAACGGTGCGTGAGGGCCAGCTCCAAAAGGCGCGGCTCTTGGAAGTGATAGCCCAGTTTCTCCTGGACAGCCTGGATCAACTCCTTCTCCAGGTTCATGGTACCCTCCTTTGATCTCAAGGGTCCCAAAGCAAAGCGGCTTTGGGACCTTACACCTTACAACTGCTCGGAAATATATATCACCGCATCGCGCACCGTTGCGATTTTCTCGGCTTCCTCATCGGTGATCTTCAGGTCGAATTCCTCTTCGAGAGCCATAATCAGTTCCACCACATCCAGTGAGTCAGCTCCCAGATCTTCCACAAAGGAGGCATCTGGCGTTACCTCCGCCTCGTTGATCCCCAACTGTTCCACGATGATTGTCTTGACCTTTTCAAAAATCCTCTCGTCAAAATCTCCCATGTTAGGTCACCTCCTTCTCCACGTTCTCCAGTTAATATTACTGCACAGCGGCATATTCATGCTACTACATACCTCAAACCCTGGCAAGTACTAAGTTGCAATTCCTAGGTGGCCATGCGCTCGGCGATGATCTCCACATAGCGGTTCTGCACGCCTTCCCGGGCCACCCGGATGGCGTTGTAGATGGCTTTGGCATTGGATCCGCCGTGGGCGATGATCACCACCCCGTTGATGCCCAAAAGCGGTGCCCCGCCGTATTCGTTGGGGTCCATCCGCTTTTTGATCCGGCGGAAGCCGGGTTTCATCAACAGGGCCCCGGCAGTGGCCACCAGGCTCCGCTTGGCCTCTTCCTTGATCATGCCCAGGAGGGTGGACCCTAAGCCTTCGGCAAACTTGAGCACGATGTTGCCCACAAAGCCATCGCAGACCACCACATCCACATGGCCCGCGGGGATCTCCCTGCCCTCCACATTGCCGATGAAGTTCACTGCCGCATCCTGGAGGAGCGTGTAGACCTCCTTGGCCAGCTGGTTGCCCTTGCCGGGCTCGTGGCCCACGTTGAGCAGGCCCACCCTAGGGCTGTGCACCTTGAGGACCTCGGAGGCATAGATGGAGCCCATCTGGGCAAACTGCACAAGTTGATTGGGGCGGCAATCCGCATTGGCCCCCACATCCAGCAGCAGGGTAAAGCCTGTGGCGGTGGGCATAATGGTGGAAATGGCCGGCCGCTCCACACCCTTGATCCGTCCGATATTGAACAGGGCGGCAGCCAGGGTAGCCCCTGTATTCCCGGCACTGACCAGGGCCTGGGCCTGGCCCTGGCGCACTAGTTTAGCCCCCTGCACCAGGGAAGAGTCGGGCTTGGCCCGCACCGCAGCCACCGGCTCCTCATCCATGTGCACCACATCCGGAGCGTGGACGATCTCCAGGCGGCTGCCGCCGGCCTTCCCGCCCACCAGCGCTTTTAGGCGGCGTTCATCGCCGGTGAGGATGATTTGAACGTTGTCCAGCTCCGCCGCGAGCAGGGCTCCTTCCACGATCTGCTCCGGCGCATAGTCTCCTCCAAACGCATCTACTGCAATCCTAAGCACGGTTTGCCCCTCCCTTATCAGCCACATCAACCACCACAAATTCGCCGTTGAACACCAGTTCATCCTGGACGTAGCTGGCCACCGCCACCCGGTAGTGATCGCCCTGAACGGCAGTGACCTGGGCCTTGGCCAAAACCCGATCCCCCAGTTTCACCGGGCGCAGGTAGTCCACCTTGGCTCCCTCAGCCTGGACATCTTCCGAATCCACCAGGGCCACCGCCAGGGAATAGGCTTGGGCAAAGAGAAAATGACCCCTGAGGATCTGGTTGTGGGCGAAGACCATGGCTTCCGTAACTTCCATCACCGAGGAGCCCTTTTGGCCCAGCTCCAGCTCCACCAGATCACCGATGACCTCTTCGCCCCGCAGGGCGCGGATGGCGGAATAGGTGTCCGCGGCGATGGTTTTCGCCCGTTCCCTGAGTTCTGGAATGTCTAAAGCCATGCGGTCCAGGCGGATGGTGGCCACGCTCACCCCCAGCCGTTCGGCCAGCTGCCAATCGGTGAGGAAGGGATCTTTCTGCAAAAGTTCCCGAAGGGCCTTCCTCCGTTCGTTCCGGCCCTGCCTGCTCAACCCTGCTCCCCCCTTAACGCCAAGTCTTAGCACCAGGTTATAACTACTATTCAGTATAGGGCGGGGGTGGGAAAAAGTAAAGTAAAAATTTAGAATAAAAAAAGATGTCCCAAACGAGACACCTTTTCCAAGCTATTTTGCCTCTTCTACCTGAATAACCTGGCGTCCTTTGTACGTCCCGCAGTTCAGGCAGACACGGTGGGACATTTTGGGCTCCCGGCAGCTGGGGCAGATACTGGCCTCCACTACCGCGATGCGCCTCCAATTTGCCCGGCGCTTATTTGTCCTTGCCTTTGAATGTCTCCTCTTCGGTACTGCCATCGTCCTTCCTCCTTTCTGGTCTAGCGGCTTGCGGCGATAATTCCAGCAGCTTGCTCAAGGGAGCAAGGCGCAGATCGATGTCCTCCTGGGCGCATCCGCAGTCTCCTTCCGCCAGGTCCGCTCCGCAGCTGGGGCAGAGACCGGGGCAAGTTTCACTGCACACCACCTTCATGGGCAGGCTGATGAGCAGTGATTCCCGGATAATGCCCGTTACATCGATTTCGCTGCCTTCCACCAGCAGCTGCTCCTCAAGCAGCTCCTCGTCTTGGTCCAATGCTGTCTCTTTCAAGAATTCCTCCTCGCAGGATGCCTCCAGGGTTACCCCAAGGGGTTTGAGGCACCGACTGCAGCGGAGTTCCACATCCACAGTAAAGCTGCCGGCGACCAAGTATGCATCTCCGGTGTTTGTCACCTTCAGCTCTGTTCTAATGGGCCCGAGGACCTTTTTCACTTCGGGCAGAGTGCTTAGGAAATCACCGGGAAGCTCCCGCTGAACCTTAAAAAAGGCCCCTTTGCGGCCCTGAATACCGCTGATATTGAGACGCATCTTAATCACCTCATAGATTATACAAAGATTCTGCCACCCTGTCAACAACCTGCAGGTTAGGCGGTTTCAGCCAGGAGAGCTTCGATCTCCGGCAGAGCTTTCTGGGCTGCCTGCCTGCCCTTCTCCACGATTTCTGCAGCCCGGTTGAGCTGGGTGAGGCGCACATTGCCCAGCTCAGGCTCGATGAGAATATCGCAGTCCACCCAGCGGCTGGCCGCGGCCTGCCTGCTTAAAATATCGATGGTCTGGATGATCACATCCGGCAGATGGCGCACCCGGCTGCGCAGGGGTGCCCAGCCCACATCCACCGCGATCACCACATCCGCCCCCAGCCGGCGGCAGAGATCGCCGGGAACCCTGTTCACCAGACCCCCATCCACCAGGAGCCGGCCCTCTTTTTCCACGGGCACAAACACGCCGGGAATGGACAAACTGGCGGTAACCGCATCCGCCACCGAACCCCGGTCCAGCACCACCTCTTCCCCGGTGAGCAGATCGGTGGCCACCACCGCGGCCTTGATGGGTAGATCCTCGAAGCGCCGATCCCGGGTGAGCAGGCGCAGCATGTTGTGGATCTTATCTGGAACAATGAGTCCCCTGCTCCGCAAGGTCCAGCTGGTGAGATCATTCCAATCCAGCTCCTGCACCATACGTCCCAGAAGCTTAAGATCCGATCCCGCGGCAAACAATCCCGCCACCACCGCCCCGGCGCTGGTGCCGCAGGCGATTTCAATCGGGATGCCCTCTTCCACCAGCACCTGGAGCACCCCCAGGTTGGCCAGTCCCCGGGCAGCCCCGGAACCGAGCGCTACGCCCACCTTGGGATCAGGCATAATACTCACCTCAGCTTCGTAAGAATTAGCAGACCATCGAGGAAAGGGTGTGGCCCATGGGCCCAAGCCGCGGTTTAGCAGTTGTGGCCTGCCTTCTAACCCTATTAATTGTGGCCTATCCCGATATCTCCTTCCAAGCTTCCCTGTCCGGGCTGAAACTCTGGCTGGAGGTTGTGCTCCCTTCTCTCCTGCCCTTTTTTATCCTGGCCGACCTGCTCATGGGCCTGGGCGTGGTGCACTTTTTGGGCGCCCTTTTGGAACCTGTCATGCGCCCGCTGTTTAAAGTCCCCGGGGAGGGAGGCTTTGCCCTGGCCATGGGCCTGGCCGCAGGTTTCCCTTTGGGGGCCAAGGTCACAGGGGATCTCACCCGGGCTGGGCTGGTCACCACCACAGAGGGGGAGCGCCTTTTGGGCCTGACCCATACCGCCAATTCCCTGTTCTTGGCCGGGGCTGTGGCGGTGGGGATGTTCGGCCGGCCGGAGCTGGGCCTGATCCTGGCCGCGGCCCACTACCTGGGGGCACTTTTGGTGGGAGTGTGCATGCGGCTCCACAGGGGAGCGGAAACTCCCCCGGCAAAAAGTCAAGAAGCTTACCTGACCAGGGCACTGCGGGCCTTAGATCAGGCGCGCAGAAGGGATGGACGCCCTGTCGGAAAGCTCTTCGGTGATGCGGCCAAAAGCAGCTTTGCCAGCTTGCTCTTTATCGGCGGCTGCATCATGTTTTTCTCTGTGATCGTGGAGGTCTTATCCGCCGCCGGCCTCATGAACCCGGTCCGGGCCGGTTTGGGCTTCCTGCTCCAGTTCGCGGGCATCGACGCCAGCTTGAGCAGTGCAGTGCTCCACGGCTTTTTCGAAACCACCCTCGGCGCACAGCTGACCAGCAAAACCACTGCCTCCCTGGCTTCCCAGGTGGCCGCGGCCAGTTTGGTCTTGGGCTGGAGCGGCCTTTCCGTCCACGGCCAGGTGGCGGCCCTGATCAGCGGCAGCGGCCTGCGCTTGAGGCCCTACCTCACCGCCCGGTTGCTCCACGGCTTGTTTGCCGCGCTGATCTCCGCCCTGCTCCTGGGCCCGGCGGGCTTCATCCCCGCTTCCCTTGGGCGGGTGCTCCCGGCCCTGGGGAGCGGCGCCTACCTGGACGGCAGCTTCGGAGCCCGGCTTTTGGCCTCGGCACGGCTGGCCACCAGTTTCCTGCTGATCCTGATCCTCATCCTCAGCACCGTCTGGCTGCTGCGGCGCATTGTCTACATTTCCCTGCGCTCCAGGGATTGATCCTGCTCCCGGCCTGCCTGCAGGGCCTGCTGGCCCCGCTCGATTTCAGCTAGAGCCCGGCTGAGCACATCGTGCAGCTGGGCAAGCTTCTCCAAGGCATATTCCTCCGCGCCCTGCTGCATCTCCTGGGCGCGCCTTTTGCTCTCTTCTAAAAGGAGCTTGCTCTCTTCCTCCGCCTGGCGGTAAATCTCGCTGTTGCTCACCAGTTTCGCGGCATACTCTTCTGCTTTGGCGATCATGCGCTCAACCTGTTCCTGCCCCTCGGCGATCATCTTCTCCCGTTCTGAGGAGACCGCCTCGGCCCGTTTGATCTCTTCGGGAACGGCGGCGCGGATAATGTCCAAGAGATCAAGCAGCTCATCGGCATCGATCAAAACCTTGCCCACCAAAGGAACCTCGGGCGCCTTCTCCACTAGTGCTTCCAGTTGGTCAATGAGGACCAAAAGATTCACTCGGTTCACTGTGACCTCTCCCTACTTTTGAATTTCTTCGCCAACGCCTCAGCCACGCGGGGGCTGACCCACTTGGACACATCTCCCCCGAATTCCGCCACTTCCTTCACCGCGGAAGAGCTGATGAAGGAATACTCGCTGCTGGTCATCATGAACACCGTTTCCACGTCCGGGTCCAGGTAGCGGTTCATGGCCGCCAGTTTGAACTCGAATTCGAAGTCGGAAACGGCCCTCAATCCCCGCACCATGGCCGCGGCCTTTTTCTGCTTGGCATACTCAATGGCCAGCCCTGAGTAAGTGTCCACTGTCACATTTTTCAGCCCCTTGGTCTCTTCCCGCAGGAGCTCCATACGTTCAGCCACAGTAAAGAGGGGAACCTTCTCCGGATTGTGCAGTACGCAGATGTACAGATGGTCAAAAAGGCTGCTGGCTCTGGTGATGATGTCTAAATGCCCGTAGGTAACCGGGTCAAAAGTACCTGTGCAGACCCCGATTTTCACTGGGACCCCTCCCATCGATAAAACAGAAGCGCTGTTTCCCCGTAGGTGCGGATCTGTTCTAGGCAGAGTTTCGACACGCCTAGGGGAGCTTCCTCTTTTTTGCTCACTTCGGCGATGATTATTCCCTCCGCCTTAAGCAGGGCCAGATCCGCCAGGGCCCGCAGGGTCTTGAGGCCCAGCCCCTGGCCGTAGGGGGGATCGAGGAAGATCAGATCGAACCTTTCGCCCCTCCTTTGCAGCCTGGCCAGCACCGCAAAGACATCCCCCGGCAGAACCAGCCCCCCCTCCAACCTGGTGCGCTCCAGGTTCTTTTTGATCTGCCCGCAGCAGGCGCGATCAGATTCTACCCAGACCACCTTCTCCGCTCCCCGGCTTAAGGCTTCCAGGCCCACCGCGCCGCTTCCCGCATAGAGATCCAAAAAAGAACTGCCCAAAACTTTAGGCCCCAAAATGTTAAACAGCGCCTCCTTGACCCGATCCCCGGTGGGCCGGGTGGCCAGGCCCTTCACGCTGCTTAGCCTGGTGCCCTTGGCTTTGCCTGCAATTACCCGCATGTCCTGCACTCCTAAAGGGGGTATTGATCCAGTTCCGCCGCGAGCTCAGGGTAGCCCTCAAGGTGGGGATCCCGGCTCAACAGCGCCTTCGCCGCCTCAGCCGCCTGCTGCAGGAGGTCTTTATCCCTGGTGAGATCCGCCAGGCGGAAATAGGGCTGGCCCCACTGGCGCACCCCCAGGAGATCCCCCGGACCCCGCAGGAGCAGATCCTGCTCGGCGATGAAAAAACCGTCATTGCTCCTGCGCACAACCTCCAGGCGGGCCCGGCTCTGGGGCGAGAGGTTGTAGGCCAGAAGAAAACAGATGCCCGGCTTCTTCCCCCGCCCCACCCGGCCCCGGAGCTGGTGCAGCTGGGCCAGGCCGAAGCGCTCCGCGTTTTCAATCACCATCACAGTGGCGTTGGGCACGTTCATCCCCACTTCCACCACGGTGGTGGCGATGAGCACATCCAGTTCGCCCCGGGCAAAGGCCTGGAACACTTCTTCTTTTTCCCGGCCCATCTGGCCGTGGATCAAGCCCACCCGGGCCTGGGAAAGAAGACCCCTTTGCAGCTCTTCCATTTCCTGCACCGCGGCCTTGAGATCCACATGCTCCGATTCTTCCACCAAGGGGAAGACCACATAGGCCTGCTCCCCCTTTTTCACCCGGGAAAGCACATAGCGGTACACATCGGCGCGCCTATCCGGGTGGATCAGCCGGGTATCCACGGGCTGGCGGTGGGCGGGCAGCTGCCTGATTTCTGTAATGTCCAGATCCCCGTACATGGTCAGGGCCAGGGAACGGGGAATGGGGGTTGCGCTCATGACCAAAAGGTCCGGATTGCCCTTGCCCAAAAGGGCAGCCCGCTGCCGCACTCCAAAGCGGTGCTGCTCGTCCACAATGGCCAGGGTGAGGTTTTTGTACTCCACTTTATCCGTGATCAGGGCATGGGTGCCCACCACCACATCTATTTCCCCCCGGGCTAAGGCCACTCGCACCTGTTCCTGCTCTTTACCCTTCATGGCTCCGATCAGCAGTTCCACCCGGATTCCCAAGGGTTCAAGGGACCGGCGGAGCCGCTCCACCATCTGCAGGGCCAGCACCTCCGTGGGCACCATCATGGCCACCTGGCCGCCGCTGGCCACCGCCTTCACCGCGCCGTATTCCGCCACGATGGTCTTGCCTGAGCCCACTTCCCCCTGGACCAGGCGGCGCATGGGCCGCGGCTCTTCCATATCCCGGGCCACCTGGCCCAGGGCGGCCTTTTGATCGGCGGTGAGCTCAAAGGGGAGCTGCTGCAGAAAGCGGGCCACCAGTTCGCCGTCCTTTTGGTGGGCGATGCCCTCCCGCTGCCGCTGCCCCCGCTGGAGTCCCAAGTGGAAGAGGAAAAACTCCTCAAAGACCAGGCGCTCCCGGGCCCGGTGGTAGCTAGCCCAGTCACTAGGAAAATGGATCTGGCGCAGCGCCTCCCGCCTCTCCAGGTAGCGGCCCACAAGTTCCGGGGGGAGGCATTCCTTGAGCTCCCCGAGATGCCGCAAAGCGGCCCGCACCCAGTTTACCCGCTGGTTGTTGGTGATCCCCGCGGCCAGGGGGTAGATGGGCATCAATCCCCGATGCTCCGGCGGGCGGGTGTACACTTCCGGGGAAGTCATCTCCGGGAACAGGGTGCCCTCCTTGACCAGACCGTAGACCCACACTTCTCTGGCCCGCTGCAGTTTGCGGTAAAGAAAGCTCGGCCCCGGGGCGCGGTGGTGGACAAACCAGGTGAGCCCCAACTGGCCGCCGAGGGTGGCTTGGATCAGGCGCCTGCCTTGGGAGATGGGGCGCTCCCTGAGCTGCAGCAGGGGGCCGTGCACCAGCTGCACCGCGCCTGGCTGCACTTCTTCCGGCTCCAAGACTGCCTGGAAGTCTTTATAGGTCCGGGGGAAGCTGAACAGCACATCCCGCACCGTCTGCAGTCCCAAGCCTTTGAGGGCCTGGGCCTTCTTCACACCGACGCCGGGGAGAGAAGTAACCGGCCTGTTGAGCATGGCTTGATCACCCCAATCAAAAACAAGCCCCATCCTAGAGGGAGCTTAGGATGGGGTTGTGCGTGTTCTCGAGGGAAGCCCTTCAGACGCAGTAGAGAAAGACCGCCACTGTACCCGGCCCGGCATGCACCCCGATGGTGGCTCCAATTTCCCCCACCACTACTTCATCTTGGAGATCTAAAATCTCCGGGAGTGCTTCCGCCAGGGCGTCGGCTTCGGTTTGGTTATCCGCGTGGCTGATGGCAGCTTTGAGCTGTTTGCCAGGGTTCCGTTCCCGAAACTCCGCACCGAGCTCCCGCAAGCGCTTAAAGGCCTTGGCCCTCCCCCGGATCTTTTCAAAGGGGGCCACCTGGCCGTCCACCAAAGTGAGGACCGGTTTGATGTTGAGCAGGGTTCCCACCAAGGCGGAAGCTAGCCCAATGCGCCCGTTTCTCTGCAGATACTCCAGGGTATCCACGACAAAGTAGACCCGCAAGGAGTCTAAGATGCCCTCAACCTCCGTGAGGATCTCCTCGGCGCTTTTTCCCGCCTGGGCTGCCTTGGCCGCTGCGATGGTGGGGACGCCGATACCTAAAGAAGCGGCTCTGCTGTCCACCACATGGACCGTGATCTTGGGATCGATCATGGTAGTGGCCAGCATGGCCGACTGGTAAGTCCCGCTCATCTTGCTGCTCAAGTGGATGGAGATGATGGTATCGCCGGGCTTGGCGATGCGTTCATACACTTCCACGAACTCCGCGGGGGAAGGCTGGCTGGTACTGGGCATGCGGGTCTCCTGTTTCAGCCGGGCGTAAAACTCCGCGGCGGTGAGATCCACGCCGTCCTTGAACACCTCATCCCCAAAGCGCACCGTCAGGGGCACCACTTGGATGCCCAGTTCCTCCCTGAGCTTGACCGGCAGATCACTGCCGCTGTCTGTTACCACATGGATTTGACCCATTTCTATCCCTCCCCAGGGACCTGTTTATTCAACGGAGACGATGTAGTAATAGAGGGGCTGCCCCCCGGCGTACACTTCCACTTCACACTCGGGGAACTCGGCGCTGATCAGCTCGGTGAGCTCCTGGGCCGCCGCCTCATCCAGATCCGCGCCGTAGTAGATGCTGATCACCGACGAGTCTTCATCCACCATTTTGCGCAGCAGATCCTGGGCCACACTGGCGGGCGTGGCGCCCACCACGGCGATCTTACCCTCCGCCAGGCCGATGATATCCCGCTCTTCAATGTGCAGATCGCCGGCCACCGTGGAGCGGACCGCGTAGGTGATCTCCCCGGTCTTCACTTCCCGCATCCCCTCTTCCATGGCGGCCAGGTTATCCTCCAGGGAATCCTCGGCCACGAAGTACATGAGGGCCGCGATCCCTTGGGGCACAGAGCGGGTAGGTACAACACCCACCGGCTTTTCCGCCAGTTCCTTGGCCTGCTGGGCAGAGAAGATCACGTTCTTGTTGTTGGGCAGGATGATCACCTGTTCAGCGTTGACGCTGTCGATGGCCCTGACCAGCTCCTCGGTGCTGGGGTTCATGGTCTGGCCGCCGGTGACGATGCAGTCCACACCCAAACTCTTGAAGATCTCCGCCAGGCCATCTCCGGAAACCACCGCCACAATCCCGATGGGCTTCGGTTCGCTCTGCCCCGAGTTGACGGGGAAGTCGATCACGTTATTGCCCACGCTGTAATCCAGGTGGTGGCTTTCCTCATGGCTGGCGAACTCCTGATTCTGCAGACGCATATTATCGATGGCGATCTCGGTCAGTTCCCCCAGGGCCCCGCAAAACTCCAGGACCTGGCCGGGATGGTCTGTGTGAATATGCACCTTCACCACATCGCCGTCGCTCACAACCAAGAGGGAATCGCCCTTGGACTCCAGTTCTCCCCTCACCTGGTGGGGATCGATGCCGCTGCCCAGGATGATGAACTCGGTGCAGTACTTGTTCACTGAAACTTCCTGTTCCACCTGGGGAACGGCTTCCACCGCCGGCGGCGCCGCCATTTCTGCGAGGAGCTCTTCCAGCTCCTCAGGCGCGGCGGTCAGCCCCATGAGAAAACCCTCAAACAAACAGACCAGGCCTTGACCGCCTGCGTCCACCACTCCAGCCTGTTTAAGGACGGGGAGAATATTGGGTGTGTCCGCCAGGGCCTGCCGGGCCCCATCCAGGGCCGCCTGAAGCACTTCCAGGGCGCCGGCACCTTGGGCAGCGGCCTGCGCGGCGTGCTCCGCGGCCACCCGGGCCACCGTGAGCATGGTCCCTTCCACCGGCTTCATCACGGCCCGGTAAGTGGTCTGGGAGGCGGTAGCCAGGGCATGGGCCAGATCCTCCCCGGTGATTTCCTCCTGGACATGGGCTAGGCCATCGGAAAACCCGCGGAAGAACTGGGAAAGGATAACCCCGCTGTTACCCCTGGCCCCCATGAGGGAACCCCGGGTCAGCAGGGAAGCTAGCCGCCTGATTTCCCCATTGCCGAACTGTTCCAGCTCTTTTGTGGCTGCGCTGAGCGTGAGGGACATATTTGTTCCCGTGTCGCCATCTGGCACCGGGAAGACGTTCAACGCGTTGATTTTATCTTTCTGCTGGTCTAGATGGCGGGCCGCCGCCAGCAGCATGTTTTTGAAAGCAAACCCATTGATCACGTCCAACGTTGTTCCTCCGATCACTTTCTCTTTGGGCGAGTAACTCGCACACCCTGGACCTTCACATTAATGCGGTCCACCTTCAGGCCGAGCAGGGATTCAACTGCATACTTCACCCGCTCCTGGACATTCCTGGCGACCTCAGATATCTTCACGCCGTATTCCACCACAATGTAGAGCTGGATGCTGATGCTGTCTTCGTTGAACTGTATATCTACGCCGCGCTCGTAGTTCTCGCGGCGAAGCAAATCCGAGAGCCCTTCCTGGATGTTGCGCGGGGCCATGCCTACAAGGCCGTAGCATTCCGTGGCCGCCACGCCGGAGATGGTGGCGATTACCCCTTCCTCAATCGCAATCTTGCCGTATGGGCCTTGAATCTCTTGGGCCACAACTGTCCCCCTCTCCACACCATTTCCAAATTGGTCCATCGACTATCATCCCTATTCTACCCATTTGACCCCTGCTTGTAAAGGATTTTATCTTGGCGGCTGTTTCCCGCATCTCACCTTGCATTTCCAAAAACCCTGTGCTACAATGTAGTAGCGTTCAGGAAATCGGTTCAAAGGGGGTAGGAAACATGGCTAGACGGTGCATCGTCTGCGACAAGGGTACGGTTACCGGTAATCTGCGCAGCCATGCGGAGAACAAAAATCGGCGCACCTGGAAACCCAACCTGCAGAGAGCTCGCATCATCGTCCAAGGCAGCCCCAAAAGGGCTTATGTCTGCACGCGGTGTCTCAAGAGCGGAAAAGTACAGAGAGCTCTTTAGGCCTGCCCCTTCATATATATTCGCAGAGAAGGACCCCTAGGTGAGTACCTAGGGGCATTTTATTGCTCACAAATCAGGAGCAGAACGCCTTCTTCAAGGCTCACGCCGATCTCCCCCTCCAGGGCGTAATTGCTGATGCCCAAGGTACTGCCCTTGTGCAGGTCCTGCCCGCTGAGGGGGTAGCCCAGTCCCCGGGTGCGCACCCCCCGCACGCAGGGGGTCAGGGGAATTAGGGAGACGAAGCTGCCCGGCGATACCTTGGCCTTCACCTGACCGCTGAAGGCCGTGAGCCTGTGACCGCTGGTGAGCAGCTCGTTTTCCACACCCTCCAGGGCCAAACGGTAGAGCAGCTCCACATTGCCCAGGGCATGGTCGATGCGGCTGCCCCAGCCCCCCACCAAGGTGATGGAGCGGGCCCCCTTTTCTAGGGCCAGCTCCACCGCAAGCTCCAGATCGGTCTGATCTTTGCGGGCCGGTACCGTGTGGAAGGGCACCCCCTCCTCCCGCCAAAACTTTTGATCCTCCAGGGAGAGGGAGTCCAGATCGCCCACCACAAGGTGGGGCTTGAGCCCCCAGCGCCGGGCCAGTGCCGCCCCGCCGTCCGCGCAGATGATCAGGGTGGCGGAGGAAAAGGCCGGGGGCCCTGCGGGCAGATCCTCCCCGGCCGCCAGAATCAGCGCCCGCCTATTCCCGCGGTTCAAAGATCTCCCTCCGCCTCTCCAAAAGCCAGATGATCACCAAGGTGATCACGGCGCTGGGCACCAGGTAACCGGCGTTGTAGCCCAGGGAATAGCCCCAGACGGAGCTCCCCTCGGGGGTGTATTCGGCAAAGAAGATCACCCCGGAAAGAACATGGAGAATCAGGCGCAGCAGGCTCCCTGTGATTACTCCCAGCCAGCGCACTTGGCGCAGAAGGCCAAACCCGGCCACGCCCAAAACGAGAAAGGCCGCGGGGTAGTCCAGGATCACCTGCACGGGATGGTAGATGTAGCCGCCGAGGATGATCTGGAGCACCCCGAACAGCCCGCCGCCCATGAGGCCCGCGACGCCCCCCCGGCGGAAGGCCAGAACGAAGATGGGCAGCATCTCCAGGGTAATGCTTCCCCCCTGGGCCGCCCGCCAGAGCCGCAGCTCCGAGAGGAGCAGGGCGGCCCCCACCAAGACCGCGGTCTCCACCATAATCTGAACGTTCTTGTTGCGCATCAACGCACCTCCTAGATCCCCGATCTCCTTCCGCCCTCGGCACTAAAAGCAAAACATGGACGCGAAGCGGTCCATGTTCCAAATCACCGCTTCCCTACGCTGGAATTACCCAAACAGGTTCGAAGGGTTCGGATCCGCGGCCCCTGCCGCCTGATCCTGTCTCAGCTGATCAGCACCCCTAGCGGAACTCAATCGTATTTGTTTGCTTATTACTTCTTGTTCCAAAGAGAAAACCCTCCCCAAAAGCGCGGAAAAAAGAGAAAAGCATCCCGCAAATCAGGATGCTTTTCCGACGGCCCTTACTGAGCGGCGGGTTTGGTTTCTCGCTTCGCAGGCGAACGCGAAGCATTTGTCCTTGCCCAGGGAGTTGGTATTTTTTTGGTGATCGATTGAAAAGTTAAGGAACACTACCCTCCTTTCTCTGCGTTTTCCGCCGTCCGCTCAGTGTGTTTCTATAATAAAGCAAATTGTCAGACTTGTCAAGCATAGAGATGTACTTTTCCGTCAATTGAGGCCAAAAGAAAAGGTAAGCAAGCTTACCTTACAGCGCGCCGCAGCGCTTCGATATAGGCTGCGGGGTCTTCCGCCTGGAAAATGGCGGAACCGGCCACGAAGTTGTTGGCCCCTGCCTCCGCCAGCTCCCGGATGTTTTCCACGCTCACTCCCCCGTCCACCTGCAGCTCAATGGGTCGCGCGCCGATAAGCTCCCGGCAGTCCCGGATTTTCTCCAGCATGGCGGGGATAAAGCGCTGCCCGCCAAAGCCGGGGTTGACGGTCATCACGAGGATCAAGTCCAGATCATCTAAAACATAGCGCAGCCCATCCAAGGGCGTATGGGGATTGAGGGAGACGCCAGCTTTGCACCCCAGCTCCCGGATGCGGGCCAGGGTACGCTGCAGGTGGACCGCGGCCTCATAGTGCACAGTTATAATCTCCGGCCGCACCGCCGCGAACTGCTCCAGGTAGTTTTCGGGATGCTTGATCATCAGGTGCACATCCAAGGGGAGCTCCGTGCAGCGGCTCACCGCCTCAATTACCGGCAGTCCAAAGGAAATGTTGGGCACAAACTGCCCGTCCATCACATCAAAATGCACCAGATCGGCACCCTTCACCTTGGCCAGCTCGGCCCGGAGATTGCAGAAATCGGCAGCTAAAATGGATGCACTAATGCGTATGTTCACGGCAAGGGCTCCCTTCTAATAGCGTGGTGTTACTTCTTCCAAAAAGAGCAGGTAATGCCCGTGGCGGCTGGGGGCGATTTCGCCTGCCTCCACCGCCTCTAAAACGGCGCAGCCGGGCTCGCTCCGGTGCAGGCAGCTGCGGAAGCGGCAGGCACCCCGGTAGCGGTCGAACTCGGGGAAGGCCAGCTGCAGCCGCTCCTGCTGCTCCTGGCCAGCTTCCAGGTGGAGCTGGGAAAAGCCCGGAGTGTCCGCCACGTAGCCCTGATCAAAGGCCAAAAGCTCCACCCGGCGGGTGGTATGCCTGCCCCGCTGCACTTTGGCACTGACCTCCCCAATCTCCAGCTGCAGCTGGGGGTTTAAGGCGTTGAGCAGGGACGATTTGCCCACCCCGGAGGGTCCAGCCAAAACGCTGATCTTCCCCTGGATGGCTTCCCTCAGATCTTCCAGGCCCTGGGAGGTGCGGGTGCTGGTCACGATGGTCCGGTAGGGAATGGCGGCATACAGGGAGCGCAGCTCCTCCGCCCGGGCGGGGTCCAAATCGGCCTTGTTGAAAACCACCACACAGGCCAGATCCATCAGCTCAGCCTGGACCAGGATCCGGTCCAGCAGCACCAAATTGGGCAGGGGCTTTTGCACGGCGAAGACCACCAGCACCTGGTCGATGTTGGCAACGGGCGGGCGCACCAGCTCCGAGCGGCGGGGCAGGATCCGCTCCACCACGCCTGTGGAGCCTCCACTTAAGGAGACTTCCACCCGGTCCCCCACCAGCACCCTCTCCACTTCCAGGCGCAGCCGCCCCCGGAGCGTGCACTGTAGGCGCCCTTCCTGGGTTTCCACTTCGTAAACTCCACCTATGCCTTTAACGATTATTCCTTCCCGCATACCTCACTCCTGAAAAGCACGGTCTAAGAACTGACGTCCGCCAAGATAAACCTGGAAGCGGGCATCTTTGCCCCGGCCTTGGATGGTGCGGACCACCCTGGTGCCGCCCCTGTGGGTCTCCCTGTAGACTTCCCGGGCGCCAAAATCATCGATGACCAGGATCACGATCTCCTGGCTGGGCCCAGGGGGAACATCGATGGTCACTTCTTTGGTGCTCCACAAATTCTCGTGGATCCACTGGGTTTCCTCAGGTGTTTCCACGGTTTCCGGCTCCTCCGCGGGTGCCACCGGCGGCCCTTGGGAGTAGACGAAGTCAATGGGCCAGCCCTCTTCCACCATGCTGCCCGGTGCGGGGTTCTGTTCGATCACCCGCCCCGCGGGGTAGATGGTGCTGAACTCGGGCCAGCTGTTCCCCAGGGGCAGCCCCAAGCTGGCCAGCTGCTGCTTGACCAGATCAAAGTCTTGACCCCGGAAATCCGGCAGGGCGAAGGGTTCCGCCGCCTTGCTCAAAACCAGGCTCACCGCGGTACCCTTGACCACGATCTCCCCTGGTTCCGGCCGCTGCTCCAGGACGATGCCTGGGCCCACCGCGGGATCGTACACCTCTTCGTTTTCCCCTTCCACAAAGCCCGCCTGGGTTAGGGCCACCTTAGCTTCCCGGAGAGAAAGGCCGATGAAGGAAGGCATTTCCACTTCCTCCGGTCCCCGGCTCACCCGCACCAAGATCTCCCGGCCCTCCTTCACCATGCGGCCCGGCAGGGGATCCTGGCTCACGATGTGGCCTGCCGGCACTTCATTGTCAAAGATGCGCTGCTCTACGGCTAGGTCCAACTGCACATCCCGCAGCGTCCGCAAAGCTTCCATCTCATGCAGCCCCACGATGTCCGGCACCCGCACATCGTCGGGGAACAAGATCTCGGGGATGACATACGTGGCCGCTAAAGCGAGACCCCCCAAAAGCAGCAGAATAACCAGAGCAATAATTCCCTTGGAACGTTTCTGGGGCGCCTCCTTGCCCTGCTTCTTCTTTTTCTTCTTCCGAGCCAATCCCCAGCCCCCTTTCCCCAAAAGGTCCACTGCCGGCAGCGGCAGGGTTGCATCCACATCGCCTTCGCCTTCCCCACCCGCGGCCAGGCGGCGCTCAATCCTCTGGAAGATGCGCACCACCTCTTCCGCATCGCCCGGTCGATCCTTCGGATCCTTATTCAAGAGCTTCAGCACCAAATCCTCCAGCTCAGCGTCGAGATCAGGTCTGAGTTTGCGCAGGGGCTCCGGCGGGTCCTGCACCTGCTGCAGGGCAATGGCGATGGCCGAATCGCCCCTGAAGGGCGGCTGGCCCGCCAGCATCTCGTAGAGCACGATCCCGAGAGAATAGAGATCGCTTGCGGCCTGCACCTGGGCGCCCCTGGCCTGTTCGGGGGAAAAATAGCGTACGGAACCCAGGACCATCCCCGTTTGGGTCAAGTTGGTCGCGGACATGGCCTGGGCAATGCCGAAGTCCGTCACCTTCACCCGCCCCTCTTCCGTGAGGAGAATGTTGTGGGGCTTAATGTCCCGGTGGATGATGCCGTGGTAATGGGCATGGGCAAGGGCCAGGGCGATCTGCTTCCCTACGCTGACCACAAACTCCTGGGGAAACTGGCCGTGCTCGCGGATCAGATCATGCAGGTTCCTCCCCTGCACATACTCCATCACTATATAATGAACGCTGCCCTGTTGGCCCACATCATAGATGTTCACAATGTTGGGGTGGGACAGGCTCGCGGCGGATCTGGCTTCCCGCCGAAAGCGCTCCACAAACTGCTCATCATCGGCAAACTGGGCCCGGAGGATCTTCACCGCCACAACGCGGCTGAGCAGCTGGTCCCTGGCACTGTACACCAGGGCCATGCCCCCGTCCCCCACCTTCTCTAAGATCTCATAGCGATTGGCCAGCGTTTCTCCAACCATACCCTCACCCTCTATGCCTTACTCACTCCGCTGCACAGCCCTGCGCATCAGCTCAACCCCCAGGGGGGCCGCCGCCTGGGCGCCGGTGCCTCCGTGTTCGATCACCACGGCCACCGCCACCTGGGGTGCCTCGGGCGGGGCAAAACCGATAAACCAGGCATGATCGGGGCCCGAGCCCATTTGGGCTGTCCCCGTCTTGCCGCCATAGGCAAACTCTCCGCTAAGCTCGGTCCTGGCGGTACCTTCCTGGGCGGCCAGGACCATGGCCCCTTTGATCTTCTCAGCTAAGGCCGGCGGCAAAGCCTGCCCCAACACCTGGGGGCGGGTGATCTGCCGCATACGCAGGCCGCCCCGGACTTCATGAACCAGATAGGGCCGGAGCAGAACCCCTCCGTTGGCCAGGGCGCAGGCCACCTGGGCCATCTGCAGGGGCGTAACGAGAAGCTCCCCCTGCCCGATCCCCAGCTGAGCGGTGTGATACTGGGAAGAAGTGCCCTCGGGCACAAGGCCAGCTAAATTGGCCAGTTCAAACTGGACTTCCTGGCCCAAACCCCAAAGGCGGTAGTACTCCAGGAGCTTATCCCCCAGCTCCACCGCGAGCTGGGCGAAAACCACATTGGAAGATTGGGCCAAAGCCTGATCCAAAGTGATCTCCCCGTGGGCCCTGCCCCCGTAGTTGCGGATCGTGCCGCCGGGCAGCTGCCAGGCGCCCCCGTCCGGCCACCGCTGATCCGGCTCTGCCTGGCTTTCGGCCAGGGCCGCGCCGTAGACCAGAGGTTTCACCACGGATCCAGGGGGATAGAGGCCGTGGGTGGCCCGGTTCAAAAAAGGACTTCGCACATCGGCCCGATAATCTGGCCAATGCTCATCCAGGGCCCCGCCGTCCACATAAGGGGCGGAAACCAAGGCCAGGATTTGGCCCGTGGCGGGGTGCAGGGCCACAACTGCCCCCGCGGCTTTTCCCAGGAGCTCTTCTGCCGCCTTCTGCAGCTCCAGATCCAGGGTGGTAAACAGGCTGCGGCCGGCGCTCAGCTCCCCATGGTAGAGCCTCTCCAGCCCGGTCATCCCGTAGCGCTCGTGGAAATAGCCCACCACATGGGAAAGGGATGGCGATGCATAGCTACGCCTGTAGCCGCTTTCCAGGGCCTCGGAATAGGCCAGCGCCTTCCCCTGGCGGTCGAAGATGGGCCCCCGGTCCTGCTGGAAGACCAGGTAGTAGCGGGGATTGGCCGGGTGCTCCCCCAGATCCGCGCAGAGCTGCCAGTAAAAGGCACCTCCCAAGAGCAGGCAGTAAAGGAGCGCCAAAACCAGGAAGGAGCGGCGCATCACCCTTCCCCTCCCCTGCTCAGCCCGGCCACGAGGCCCAGCATCCCAAATTGCGCGACCAGGGAAGTTGTGCCGTAACTGACAAAGGGCAGCGTCAAGCCGGTAAAGGGCAGAAAGCGCAGGATTCCTCCCGCCACCAAAAACACCTGCAGGTGGAGGAGCAAAGTCAAGCCCAAACCCGTCAGCTGCTCCCCGCCGGTCAGATCCTGGAGGATCCGCGCCGCCCAAAAGGCTAGCCCCAGGTAGCAGAGGAGCAGGGCGGCTGTGCCCAAAAAACCCAATTCTTCGCCGATGATGGCCAAGATGTAATCGGTATGTCCGTGGGGGATCACCTGGACCAGGCCTTCACCGAGCCCCTGCCCCACCAACCCCCCGGAGTTTAAGGCGAACAAACCCTGCAGCACCTGATAGCCCTTGCTGCCCAGGTAATCCCAGGGCCTGAGCCAGGCCAACACCCTGGTCTGCACATGGGGAAAGAGATAGGCCCCTGCAGCAAACCCGGCGCCCAGCGCCGCCAGAAAGCCCGCCAGCTTGTACCAGGAAAAGGCCTGCCGCAGGGAAAGCCAGATGAACACCAGAAAGACCAATGCAGCAGGGCCCAGATCCCGCTGCCAGGCCAAAAGCAGGCAGAAGCTCGCCAGGAAAAAGGCCAGTTCCCAGAGGGAAGTGCCGGGAGCAAGGTGTTTGCCCAAGTACAGGATGAAAAAGATCTTGGCCAGCTCCACCGGCTGAAAGCGCACTCCAGCCACAGTCAGCCAAGCCCGGGCACCGCCCGCGGTCTCCCCCCAGATGAGGGTGATGGCCAGCAGGCTCAAGGCTGCCCAGGCCCAGAGGCGCCTTAGGGGCAGCTGACAAACTGGCACCAGCAGGCCCAGAAGGTAAAAACCGCTTCCCAAGAGTACGCCCTGGAAATGCCCTTGGGCCAGGTGCGGATCCAGCCGGGTGAGGAAGATCCAGCCGAGAAAGACCAATGCCGCAGTGAAGGGTAACGCTCCAGGGTGGGCGCCGAGCTTCCTGGTGATAAGCCAGAGGAGCGCGAACAAAGCCCACAGGGCCGCAGGCTGCCACCAGAGCACCTGGCCCTGGAAAAGCACCAGCCAGAGGACCACAGCCGCCAGCCAGCCGCTAAACCCAAACCACGTGCGGTAGAGGAGTGCCACGGATTTTCCCCCCGCCTCCTTAGACCTGGGCCACGATCACGGTGATGTTGTCGGGGCCCCCCAGTTCGTTAGCTAAATCCACCAGTTCCTGGGCTAGGTTTCTGCCCTGGAAGTTCTGCTGCAGCTTCTCCTGGAGCAGCGCATCATCCACCACATCGGTTAAGCCATCTGTGCAGAGCATGACCAGTGAACCCGGCTCAAGCTGCCTGGTGATCAGTTCCGGTTCGATTGCTTCCGACCCCAGAACCTGCGTGAGGATGTGCCGCTTGGGGTGGATGCGGGCTTCCCCGGGGGTAATGGTCCCCGCCCGCAGGAGCTCACCCACCACCGAATGGTCGCTGGTGAGCTGCTCCAGCACGCCGTTGGCATAAAGGTAGCAGCGGCTGTCCCCCACATGGCCCACCACCAGCTCCCGCAGTCCGTCCGGGCCGGGACCGGAGATCCAGGCCAGGGTGATGGTGCTGCCCATGCCCCGGTACTTCCTGTTGCGCCCCGCCTCCTCCAGGATGCGGGCCTGGGCTCGCTCAATGGCCGCCAGGACTTCCTCTTGGGGCCGGCCGGCACCAAAGGGGAATGACTTGATGGCTTCCACCGCCAAGGCCGAGGCCACCTCGCCGGCAACATGCCCCCCCATGCCGTCGCAGACAACGAGGCAGTGCTCCCCTACCCAGAGGGCATCCTCGTTATTCTCCCGCAGTCGCCCCACATCTGTTGCCGTTTTCACATCCATGCCCAACACTCCTATTTTAACTCTTCCAGCATTGCCTTGAGCAAGTTCCAGACCATCCTGAACAGCCAAACCGCCAAGACCGCCCTGACCACCCAGTGGACTACGGCCATGCTCATCGCTCCTCAAAGGTTAAAACAGTCTGCCCCAAGCGAATGGTGTCGCCGTGGTGCAAAAGCGCCCGCTTGATGCGCCTGCCGTTGAGGAAAGTGCCGTTTCTGCTGGCATTGTCCTGCACCAGCCAGCTGGCCCCCATCGGCTGAAAGCTGGCATGCACCCTGCTCACCTTGGGATCGCTCAAGCGCAGGTGGCAGCTGGCCCCCCGGCCCACCAAAAACCCCGGCTGAAGCGGGATAACCTGGGAGTCCAGGCGCAGGCAGGCCCGGGAGGTGTCCCCTTTTTTGCGCACCGCCAGCACCTCATAGCGCTTGGTGGGCGCCAGATCCACAGGCGTTTCCTGCTTATCTTCGGCCTGCCCAGGTGATTTTCCTGTTAATACTTGGATAATTCTTGCCAGCCACAGGCGAATCCCGGCCATTACCCCTGCCCCTCCAGGGTGCGCTGGCGCAGCTGGCCGCAGGCCGCTTCAATATCGCTGCCCCGTTCTTTGCGGAGGGAAACGGGGATCCCGGCGCGCTCCAGCATCTGCGCGAAGGCGGCGATGCGGGCACTGGAGGGACGGGCCGCGCCGCTTCCGGGATTGACTGGAATCAGATTCACATGGCAGAGGCGGCCCTGCAGGAGATCGCTAAGTTTCTGGGCCGCCTGCGGGGAATCATTTATCCCGCTGATCAGGGCATACTCATAGGAGATGCGGCGGTTGGTGCGGGCAGTGTAGTAATCACAGGCCGCCAAAAGCTCCTCCAGGGGATAGACCTTGTTGATGGGCATGATCTCCCCCCGGCGCCGGTCATCCGCGGCATGGAGGGAAACGGCCAGATTGACCTGGAGCTCTTCTTCCGCCAGGGCCCGGATCTGGGGAACCAGGCCGCAGGTGGAGATGGTGAGCCGCCTAGCGCCAAGGTTTAGGCCCTCCGGGTGGTTGAGCAGCCGGGCGCTGCGTAAAACCGCCTGGTAGTTGGCTAAAGGCTCCCCCATACCCATGTACACGACGTTGGTGACCGTTTTCCCCTGGGCCTTCAGCCGGTTTTGCACAAAAAGCACCTGGGCGGCGATCTCGCCGGCGGTGAGATCCCGCCTGAAGCCCGCCTGCCCCGTGGCGCAGAAGGAGCAGTTCATCGCGCAGCCCACCTGGGTGGAAAGGCACACGGTCTGGCGCCTTTTCTCCGGCAGGAGGACCGTTTCAATGGTGGAGCCATCTTCCAGGGCAAAGAGGTACTTCTCTGTGCCATCGGCGGAAAGGCGGCTGGTGACCAGCTCCAGGGGCCAGGGGCTCTGGAAGCGCTTTTCCAGCTCCTCAATTAGCGCCCGGGGGAGGCTGGTCATCTCCTGAAAGCTGGCCGCGGCCTGCCGGTGCAGCCAGCTGAAGATCTGGCGGGCCCGGTAGGGCGGCACCTCCGCTTCCAGCCGGCCGGCGATTTCCTCCGGGAACAGCCCGGCAAGATGCTCTTGGGCAGTATGCACAGTAATAACCTCCACTTCAGGGGGTGAGATCATGGCCAAGCGGCCTACGGTTCATTTTCTAACCGCGTATGTGGAATACCTCTGGGATCAGGGTATCCGATCCGAGGAATACTATTTAGGGGATGCCTCCCGCTTTCTGCGCTTTCTTTTGGCCAGTACCACGCCGGAACAGATCGAAAGCTACATCTCTGCCCACAGCTCGCCGGCTTACCGCGCCCGGCTGGAAAAGACCCTGCGCAAATTCTTCGCCTTTGCCCAGGAAAAGCTGGCCATCCCCGCGGGGGAAATCCTGCACAGACAAAAAAAACCAGATCGAAACCTGGTTTGAAAGCAAGATGGTCGGGGCGACACGATTTGAACGTGCGACCTTCGCGTCCCGAACGCGACGCTCTACCAAGCTGAGCCACGCCCCGCAACTTAAGTATAAACCCTGCTTGGGGATTTTGTCAACGCATTTGGGGCCAAAAAGGACCCCCCCGCAAGGAAGATGCTTCTCAGCCAAGCTGAACTTAGAGGCTCAAGCTCCCTTCCACGATTCTGGCGATGATCAGCGAGTTGGTGGGCATGCGGTCATCGCAGTAGGGCTCGCAGAGCTCTTTGATGAACTCCGCATTCCCATTCTTCCAGGCAGCCGCCAGGGCATTGCGGATTCCCGCCTCTACCCCGCTCATGGTGGTGTTGTACTTCTCCGCCAGGGCTGGGTACATCTCTTTGGTGAGGCCGCCCGCGTAGTAGCCTTCCTCCAGGTACATGAGGACCGCATCCCTGAGGTAGGCAAACCCCTTGAAATGGGGCGGCACGCCCATCTTGTGCAGGATCTGGACCACCTTTTGGTCCATGGAAAGGGGCCCATCCTCGGCCGCGGCCTCCTGGCCCACGATCATCTTCCCTGGAGCGCTGGAAAACTGCCGCAGCCGCTCCAGGAGGATCTCCAAACGGAAGGGCTTCACCAAAAAGTAATCGGCGCCCAGGGCGAGCAGCCTGCTCAGCAGGTGGTCGCTGCCAAAAGCCGTGATCACAAACACCTTTGGTTTTTTCCTCAGAGACATGGCCTTCAGGGCTTCCAAAACCCCAATTCCATCCAGGTACGGCATGGTGATGTCCAAAAGAACCAAATCCGGCTCTAATCTTTGAATCTCCCTAAGGGCTTGCTCCCCGTCATGGGCCGCGCCTACCACTTCTAGGTCATCGTGTAGGGCGAAGAACTGCTGCAGGACCTGACAGAGCTCCACGTTGTTGTCTGCAATCAGAATCCGCATACAGAACCTCCAAGAGAGTATTCCCCCAGGAGTCCTGTTTGACATGAATTCCCAAAGTCCTGCTGATTTTCAAGTTGTGCCTAAAATTTAACTTTTCGAAATAGCGCCAAAAAGAACCCGTCACCGCCATGCCGGTGGGGCAGAAGCGTCTTCAGCCAGGGCTCCGGGCCGCAGCCGGGAAATCCCTCTGGAAAGGGCTCGCCCCGAAACTCCGGGTGCTCGGCCAAAAACCAGTGGGCCACCTCTTCATTTTCCCAAGACGTCAAGGTGCAGGTGGTGTACAAAAGCAGGCCCTGCCCATCCACGTAGCCGGCGGCTTGGTGCAGGATGCCTTTCTGGATTTCCACCAGATCTTTGATTTCCTCGGCCCTTTTCCGCCAGCGGATATCCGGGCGGTGCCCCATGGTGCCCAGCCCGGAACAGGGGGCATCCACCAAAACCCGGGGAGCTGGGGGCAGCTGCAGATCCTGGGTGGCATCGCCCACCGCGGTGGCGATGCTGGAGATGCCTAAGCGCCTGGCGTTTTCTTCCACCAAGGCCAGGCGCCGGGGGCTCACATCGAAGGCGAGGATCCGCCCCTGATCCTGCATGAGCTGGGCCAGGTGCGTGGTTTTGCCCCCGGGGGCGCTGCACAGATCGTAGACGGTCTGGCCTGGCTCCACCTGCAGGGCATGGGCGGCCAGGGCGCTGCTCTCATCTTGAATGTAGAACATCCCCTGGTCCAGCCAGGGATCCGCCACAGCTAAGTGGGCGGGCTCCACTGTGAAAATCTCCGGCAGATAACGTCCGGGCTCGACACTGGCTCCCCTATCTTCCAGATGGGCCCGCACCTCAGCGGGGCTCGCTTTTAGGGTATTCACCCGGATCTGCAGCTGAGGCGGCTCGTTGAGGGCCCGGCAGAGGGCCGCAGTCTCCTCCACTCCCCACCTATCCAGCCAGTGCTCCACGATCCAGTCGGGATAGGAGTACTTGAGCCCCAGATGTTCCGCAGGGTGTTCTTCCAGGGAGGGATAGACAAGGGAATCCCTCCCCCGCAGCACCTGCCGGAGCACGCCGTTGGCGAACTTGGCGGTGCCTTCATGGCCGAAGGCGCGCGCTAGCTTCACCGCTTCGTTCACCGCCGCGGAAGGAGGGATCCTATCCAGGTATAAGAGCTGGTAAACGCCGATGCGCAGCACATTGAGCAGGGCCGGGTGAATCTTAGCCAGGGGCCTTTTGCTGAACTGGGCCAGCACATAATCGAGGCTGCGCTTCATGCGCACCGTACCCATGACCAGTTCGGTGAAAAGGCCCTGATCCAGCCGGCTCAGGGAGCTTTTCTGCAGCTGTGCGTCTAAAAGATCCTTCAGGAACTCCCCGGAGGACTCCAGCTTGTTTAAGGTGTCAACCGCCAGGTAGCGGGGATCGGTGCTGCGCCCCATTACCTTCTCCGCTGGCCCCGCAGGAACAGCAATCTGATCAGCTGGGAGGCGGCCACCGCCACCGCGGCCACGTAGGTGAGGGCAGCGGCACTGAGCACCGCCTTGGCCTTGGGCACTTCCGCCTGGGTTAAGTAGCCTCCGGACTGGAGGGCCGCCAGCGCCCTGCGGGAAGCGTTAAACTCCACGGGCAGGGTGATCAGCTGGAAGGCCAGGGCCGCGATGAAAAACCAGATCCCCACCAGCATCAGAACATCCATGCTGAACAGAAAGCCCAACATGAACAGGGGAAAGGCCATCTGGGAGCCCACCGCCGCCACCGGAAACAGGCTGGTCCTCAGCCCCAGGGGCACATAGCCCCGAGCATGCTGCACCGCATGGCCCACTTCGTGCGCGGCCACACCCACCGCAGCCACACTGGTGCCGTCGTAGACCTGGGGCGAAAGGCGCACCGTTTCCGAACGGGGATCGTAGTGATCCGTGAGCTCTCCCCCCACCCTTTCCACACTCACATTGTGCAGCCCGTTGGCATTGAGGATCTGCCTGGCCACTTGGGCTCCCGTGAGCCCCACGTAGGAACGTTCCTGCAGGTAGCGGGCGAAGGTACTTTTGACCTTCACCTGGGCATACAAGGCAAGTAACAAGGCCGGAAGGACCAAGATAAAAGTGGGATCATAAAACATGCCATCTCCTCCTTACCTGCTTAATATCTCCCCAACACGCAGACGCAAACCATTGGCAAAGTCGAGGCCGGAAAGAATCTTTCCCCCGGGCCTCTGGAGTTTTTGCAGATAGAGGGAACCCGCTCCGCAGGCCACTAAAAGGCCCTCCTCGCTGAAGCTGAGAATCTCGCCGGGGGAGCCCGCCCCGCTGCCTGGCCAGGCTTCCCAGATGCGCACCGTCTCTCCTTTGATCTCAGCCCAGGCCACGGGCCAGGGGTTCATGGCCCTAATCAAGCGGTCCAGTTCCCAAGCGGTCCGGTGGAACTCTACTTTGGCATCTTCCTTTTTCAGCTTAAAGGCATAGCTGGCCTGGCTGTGATCCTGGGGAATCCGGGGTGCGGTGCCCTGGGCGATCTGGCGCACCGTTTCCAGAAGGAGCCCTGCCCCCTTGACCATCAAGCGGTCGTGGAGCGCCCCCGCGGTATCCCGGGGATAGATGGGCTCTTCCGCCTGGAGGATGATATCCCCATCATCCCAGCCGGAGCCCAGGTACATGGTGGTTACGCCTGTGACCGTATCACCATTTTTGATGGCGGCGTTGATGGGCGCGGCACCCCGGTATTTGGGCAGCAGGGAACTGTGCACGTTGATGCAGCCGTACTTGGGCGCGGCCAGCAGGCGATCGGGGATCTTCTGGCCGAAGGCCACCACCACAAAGAGCTCAGCCCCCAGCCCCTCCAAATCCTCCATGACCTGGGGATCACTGATCCTTTCCGGTTGGAAGATGGGCAGGCCCAGCTCCAGGGCCACCACTTTCACGGGGGATTGGACCAGCCTCTGCCCCCGGCCCGCCCGGCGGTCCGGTTGGGTGACCACGCCCACAAGCTCATGCTCCGCGGCCAGGGCTTTGAGGCTCGGTACGGCAAACTCCGGCGTGCCCATGAAGAGGATGCGCATTTAGCTCCCCTCCTCGGGGTTTTCGGCCGGTTCCAGCTCCGCCTCCCCCAGGCTGCGGTCGAGGATCAGGATGCCGTCTAGATGATCGATCTCATGCTGCAGGGCCCGGGCTAAAAAGCCTTCCGCCTTAACCCGCACGGGCTTACCCTTTTCGTTCAGGCCCGTCACCTCGATCTCCGCGGCCCGTTTCACATAGACCCAGCGCTCGGGGATGCTCAGGCAGCCCTCCACATCGATCTCTTCCCCCTGGGCGCTCTGGACCACGGGGTTGATCAAGCAGACCGGGCCTTCTCCCAGATCCACGACAATGATGCGCTTATTTACGCCCACCTGCGGCGCGGCCAACCCGGCGCCGTTGGCTTCATACATGGTTTCGATCATATCCTCAACGAGTTTGGTGATCTTCTTGGTGATCCTGGGCACTTCTTGGGCCCTGGTTTCCAAGATGGGATCGCCTATCTTCACAATGGGCAGTACAGCCATGGGTGCCACCTCGATTTCTCTACATCTATTATAACATACTAAAGCATGTACAGGGGATCAAGATCCACCGTCACCTGCACGTCCCCGCCCGCGGAGGGAAGCTCCCCGAGGCCCTGGAGGGGCCCATCGCTCTTGACCAAAACCTGCCAGCGGTAGCGCCCCTGGATACGCCCGATGGGCGCGGGGAAGGGCCCCACCAGATCCATTTGGGGAATGCCCCGGGCTAAGAGGTGGGCGGCGATGCGCCGGCAGGCCTCCTCCGCCTCCGTTTGGGGGCCGCTGCAGAGGATGCGGGTGAGCTGGCGGAAGGGAGGGTAGCCAAGGGCCCGGCGAAAGCCGATTTCCTTGCGGTAAAAGCCCAAATAATCATGGCTGCGGGCCGCCTCGATGGCAAAATGGCCTGGCTCGTAGGCCTGGACGATCACCAAGCCCGGCAGCTCGCCCCGGCCGCTCCGCCCAGCCACCTGGGTTAAGAGCTGGAAAGTACGCTCCGAGGAGCGGATATCGGGAAAGCGCAGGCTCAAATCCGCGGCCAAAACCCCCACCAGGGTAACCTGGGGAAAGTCCAGGCCCTTGGCCACCATCTGGGTACCGATGAGCACCTGGGCCTGTCCCTGGGCGAATTGGCGCAAAATGGCGCTGTGGGCGCCCTTGCGCCGGGTGGTGTCCGCATCCAGGCGCAGGGTTTTCAATTCAGGGAACTCTTGAGCCAAGGTCTCCTCCAGCTGCTCGGTGCCCACCCCGAACTGGCGGAGGTAGCGGGAAGCGCAGCGGGGGCACTTCTGGGGCAGAACCTCCTGGTGCAGGCAGTAGTGGCACTTCAGGCGGTTCACGCCCTTATGGTAAGTGAGGGACACCTGGCAGTTGGGGCAGTCCAAAACCTCTCCGCACTCCCGGCAGAGCACGAAGTTGGCAAAGCCCCTCCTGTTTAGAAGGATGATGGCCTGGCGCTCCGTTCCCACCAGGTCCTCCAGTTCTTCCCGGAGACGCCGGCTGAACATGCTGCGGTTGCCCTGGGCAAACTCCTCCCGCATGTCCACAACCTCGATCTTGGGCAGGGGCCGGCTTTCCACCCGTTCCGGCAGTTCAGCCAGGATGTACTGGCCCTGGAGGGCCCTGTGGTAGCTTTCCACCGCGGGGGTGGCACTGCCCAGAACCACCTGGCCGCCGGTGAGCTGGCAGCGCTTGATGGCCACCTCCCGGGTCTGGTAGCGGATGGAGCCCTCTTCCTGCTTGTAGGTGCGCTCATGCTCTTCATCTAGGATAATCAGCCCCAGCCGGGGCAGGGGCGCGAACACCGCGGAGCGGGCCCCAATCACCACATCCACCCGCCCCTCCCTGATCTTGCACCACTGGTCAAAACGCTCCCCCAGGGAAAGCGCGCTGTGCAGCACCGTCACCCGGTCGGGAAAGCGGGCTGCAAAGCGGCCCAGCATCTGGGGGGTCAGGGCGATTTCTGGAACCAGGACGATGGCCTGCCGGCCCCGCCGCAAGACTTCCGCGATCACCTGGAGGTACACTTCCGTCTTGCCGCTGCCGGTCACCCCGTGGAGCAGCACCGGCCGGCGCTCTCCCTCCAGTTCGGCTAGGATCGTGGCCACCGCCTCGTGCTGTCTTGCGGTAAGTACCAGCTGCGGATCGGGAAGCGGCTCCACTTCCACCTTCCGCTCCACCCGCACATCTTCCAGGGCGATGATGCCCCTCTCCGCCAGGGCCCGCAACGTAGAAGTGCTGGTCTCCGCCAGGGCCAGAAGTTCCGGGGCCAAGAGCCTGCCTCCCCGGGCCTGGAGGACCTCCACGACCCGCCTTTGGACCCAGGCGTTTTTGCGCAGCTGGGGCTCGGGCTCCAGCAAGGTGACCAGCTGGGCGGTTTTCACCCCCACCCTCTCCCGGCCGTAGCGCCGGGCCGGGGGCAGCATGTACTGCAGGGCTTCGGAGAAGAGCCCGGCATAGGTTTCCCCCATCCAGCGGGCCAGCTCCACCAGGGAAGGCAAAATGGCGGGCTCCGGATCCAAAGGCTTGAGGATGCTCCTGAGCCTTTCCTTTTCCACCTCCAGCTCATCGGTGAGCTCCACCACATAGCCCTCCAGCTTGCGGCGGCCGAAGGGGACCAAAACCCGGTGGCCGATTTCGATGGTTGCCCGATAGCGCTCGGGGATAGCGTATTGGAAGATGCGGTTCACCGCCTCGGCCCGCACATCCACGATCACGCCAGCGTAGAGTTTTTCCACATGCTTCACCTCGAAAAAAAGCCCGTGGCATCCACCACAGGCTCGCACAAGTGCCGTTATTTCTGATACTCCCATTTGATCTTGCCTGCTTCCAGTTCCTCGATGGCGATGGTCACCGGTTTGCAGGCCTTGGCTTCCAGGACCGGTTCCGATCCATCAATCAACTGCCTGGCTCTCTGGGAGACGACCATAATAGCCTCATAGCGGTTAGCTTTCTGTGGCTTCAAGATCCGACCCCCCTTTCCAGATCTGCTGCAGATAGTCTAGATCAATGCGGCTCACTCTGCACCATTCGCTGAGTATGATCTGCCGGAGCTGCTCCGCAGCTTTATTTAAATCATCGTTGATGATGAAATAGTCGTAGTCGACGATATGCTTCACTTCTTCCCGTGATTTGGCCAAACGGCGCTTGATCACTTCCTCCGAATCGGAACCGCGCAAGCGCAAGCGCCGGCTCAGTTCCTCCGGGGTGGGCGGCAGCAGGAAAACCAGCACCGCCTCGGGCATCTTCCGCTTGATCTGGGCCGCACCTTGAATATCAATATCCATGATGACTGCATTACCCGCCTCAATCTGCTCGTACACGTATTTCTTCGGTGTCCCGTAGCGGTAGCCCACAAACGTTGCCGATTCTAATAATAGATCAGCTGCGAGCATTTTGTCAAATTCTTCTTCACTCACGAAGAAATAATTCACCGCGTGCACTTCCCCCACCCGAGGCGGCCGGGTGGTCACGCTCACGGAGTACTTTAAGTTGGGAATGGTGGGAAAAACGGCATTCATCACAGAGTTCTTACCGGCACCGCTGGGGCCGGATAACACTATGAGAAAGCCTTTTGTTTTTAGCCCACCATTCCGCAAGTCCTTCTGTGTTCCCTTCAATCCAGCAGCAACTCCCTATTTCTCATTAGCTTCCAGGTTGTCTTTACTTGTGAGACGATGTGCCACGGTCTCGGGTTGCACTGCTGACAAAATGATGTGATCGCTATCTGCGATAATGACTGCTCTGGTGCGCCGGCCGTAGGTCGCGTCAATGAGCATCCCGCGATCCCGGGCCTCCTGCACCAGGCGCTTAATAGGAGCCGACTCGGGACTGACTATGGCCACGATTCGATTAGCTGCGACGATATTGCCAAAACCGATGTTGATCAGTTGGATGCCCATGTTCTAAGCTCCTTATCCCTAACCTAACCTCTTGAGCAGCTGTTCCTTTTGCCGTTTGCCCAAACCCTGGACGCGGCGGTTCTCGTTGATGCCGATCTCCCGCATCAACTTCTCAGAAGTGACCTTGCCCACCTGCGGCAAGGACTGCAGCAGATAGGTGACCCTCATCCTGGCCACCACCTCGTCATCCGTTTTTTCCAAAACCTCCCGGAGCGTGATGGTGCCCTTCTTCAGCTTGTTCCTCAGTTCAGCCCGTTTGCTGCGCATCTCCTGAGCCTTTTTCAGCGCGTTGAGCTTCTCTTCCGGGGTCAAAACCGGCAGCGACATTCTTGCTCACCTCCTTTGCTTGACGGATTCAGCATGTTCAGAACCTGGGCAAGTTGGAGCCAGGTCACTCGATGTTCTGGACTTGTTCGCGCACCTTCTCCAACTCACTTTTTAACTCCACCACCAGGCCGGCAATGTGCGCACTGGAACCCTTGGCGCCGATGGTGTTCACCTCACGGTTCATCTCCTGTATCAAAAAGTCCAGCTTGCGCCCGACCGGCTCGGTTGAGTGCAAGAGGTCTTTTAGCTGCTGAGTGTGGCTGGCCAAACGCACCAGTTCCTCATCGATGCTGCATCGGTCAGCAAAGAGGGCCACTTCGGCCAAAAAGCGTTCCTCGGTGAGGGTTGTCCCCTGCAGAAGTTCCCGCAGGCGCTCCCGGAGGCGCTCCCTGTAATCCACCACAACCTGGGGCGCGATCTCCGCCACCTGGCGCTGCAGCTCGGCGATGCGGGTGATCTTCTCCTCCAGGTCGCGGCACAGGCGGGCACCCTCCGCGGCCCGCATCTGCTCTAGATCAGTTAAAGCCTGCCCGGCCGCCTCCAGGAGCACCCCTTGGAGCTCTTCCCAGTCGCATTCGGGCTCTTCCACCTCTAGGATGCCGGGGAGAGTCAAAACCTGGCTCAAGGTCACTTCCTCGTCGCTGCCCAGAACCTCCTGGATAGCCCCAAGCGCCCGCAGATAGCCCAGGAGCAGCGGGGCGTTTAACTGTACATTTCTCTCTTTTTGCGCAAATTCCTCCACTGTAACCGCGGCTTCCACCCTGCCCCGGGCGATCCGCTCGCCGATGGCCCGGCGCAGCACCTCCTCCAGCTGGCTGTACTGCTTGGGCACGCGCAAAAAGAGGTCCAGATAGCGGTGATTCACGGATCGCAGCTCGACCCGGACCGCATAGCGTTCGCTTGTGGCTTCGCCTTGACCGAAGCCGGTCATGCTCTTGATCACTGGGGTTCCTCCAAACCCTGCTGTATTATAGCCTTTATTCTTGCTCTGGTAAAATAATCCTGCCTGCTAGCTAAACTTTCGCAAAGGAAAAGCGCCTTTTAACTGCACGCTTGATGGTCAGCACCACCGTTTCGGCAAAGAGGGGGAAACAGGCGAAAATGCCCACCAAAAGCCAGTCATCGCCGCTTAAGGGTACGGTGCCGAAGATCCTGGAGAGAAAGGGCGCATGGATCAGAAACACCTGGGCCCCTCCGGAAAGGAGCACCGCCAAGATGAGGTAGGCATTCCCCCAGATGCCCAGCTCAAAAATGGAGTGGCGCTCGTAGCGGCACTGGAAGGCGTAGATCAGCTGGGCAAAGACCAGGGCGCTGAAGGCCAGGGTGCGGCTGCGCTCCAGCTGGCCCGGGTAATACCACAGGCTGAAGAGGAACAAGGCCAGGGCGGCAAAGCTGATGGTGGTTCCCGCAAAGAGGATGCGCCGGAGCAGCCCCCGGGCGAACACCCCTTCGTCCGGCCGCCGGGGCCTTTGGAGCATAATATCCCTCTCCACCGGATCTAGTCCCAAGGCGATGGCCGGCAGGCCATCGGTCACCAGGTTCATCCAGAGGATCTGCAGGGGGATCAGAGGCAGGGGCAGCCCCAGGAGGGTGGCGGCCAGCATGGTCAGAACCTCCCCCACGTTGCAGCCTAAAAGATAGCGGATGAACTTGCGGATGTTGTCGTAGATCCCCCGCCCTTCTCGCACCGCCTTGATGATGGTGCCGAAGTTGTCGTCCAAAAGCACCATGTCCGCGGCCTCCCGGGTCACATCGGTGCCCTGCCGGCCCATGGCCACCCCAATATCCGCCTCCTGCACCGCGGGGGCATCGTTCACCCCATCGCCGGTCATGGCCACAATTTCCCCGTTGGCCTGCAGGGCCCGGACGATGGAAAGCTTGTGGGTGGGGGCCACCCGGGCAAAGACCGCGGTGCGCTTGATCTCCTCCCGCTGCTCCAGGGGCGTTAAGGCCTCCCACTGGGCACCGGTGAGCACTTGATCCGCCTCTGAGGTGAAAAGGCCGATCCGCTCAGCGATGGCCGCGGCGGTCTTCTTGTGATCCCCGGTGACCATGATGGTGCGCACCCCGCCAAGGCGGGCCGCCTGCACCGCCGCGGCCACCTCGGGTCTGGGGGGATCCAGCATGCCCACAAGGCCGGCAAAGATCAGGCCCTGCTCCCACTGCTCCTCCGGGAGGAGCCTTGGGCCCAGGGGGCGGAAGGCCGCGGCCAGAACCCGCAGAGCTTCCGCGGTCATCCCGTCCAGCACCCCCATGATCTCCCGGCGCCTTTCAGGGGTGAGGCGCACCAGCTGGGTGCCGCTGAGGAGGTGGGTGCACCTGGGGAGCACCACATCGGGGGCGCCCTTGACTAAGGAGAGGTAATCGCTGCCCTTCCTGACCACCACCGCCATGCGCTTGCGCTCGGAGCTGAAGGGGATGCCCCCCACTTCCTGGAAGGTGCGGCGCAGCTGCCGCTGGCTGAGGCCCACCCTTTCCGCAAAGCGCACCAGGGCCACTTCGGTGGGATCGCCAAAGACAGTTCCCCCTTCGTAGACCTCCGCCTTGGTGCAGAGGGCCCCCACCACCGCGGCATACCAGAGCTCATCCTGGCTCAGGGGATCCGCTTTCAGCTTGGCCCGACCCTCCACCCCCCGAAAGCCCCGGGCGGTCCAGATTTTCTGCACCTCCATCTGGTTGAGGGTGAGGGTGCCGGTTTTGTCCGAGCAGATCACCGTGGCGCAGCCCAGGGTTTCCACCGCCGGCAGCTGGCGGATGATTGCGTTTTGCCTGCTCATGCGCTGCACCCCCACGGAAAGGGCGATGGTCACCACCGCGGGCAGGCCCTCGGGGATGGCGGCCACCGCCAGGGTGACGGCCACCATGAACATCTTGTAGGCGGGCAGACCCTGCCGCACCCCCGCGGCAAAAACCAGGGCCACAAGGGCGGTACAGGCCAAAACCAGGATTTTCCCCAGCTGCTGCAGGCGCCTCTGCAGCGGGGTTTGGGGCCGGCCCTTTTCCTGGAGCAGGTGGGCGATCTTCCCGATCTCCGTCTGCATCCCGGTCGCGGCCACCACCGCCCGGCCGAAGCCCCGGGCCACCAGCGTGCTCTTGTAAACCGCATTGCGCCGGTCCCCCAGGGGAGTTTGGGCCGTGCCGACAAATCTTTCGTCCTTGGCCACCGGGACCGATTCCCCGGTCAAGTTGGACTCATCAACGCTTAAGAGCTGGCACTCCAAAAGGCGGGCATCCGCGGGCACCCGATCCCCCGGTTCTAAGAGGATGATATCCCCCGGAACGAGCTCAGATGCATCCAGGAGAGATTTCTTCCCATCCCGGATCACCCGGCACTGCTCCGCGGCCAGCCTGCCCAGCATCTCCAGGGACCGTTCCGCCCGGTACTCCTGGACAAAGCCTAAAACCGCGTTGAGGAAGAGGATGGCAAAGATGGCCGCGGCATCCAAATACTCCCCCAAAAGCACGGAGATGACCACCGTGCCCAAAAGCACCAGTACCATGAAGTCCTGGAACTGATGAAGAAAAAGCCGCCAGGGGGCAGTTGGCGGTTTGGTCACAAGTTCATTGGGGCCCCAGCGTCCCAGGCGCGCCTTGGCTTCCTGGGAGGAGAGCCCCGTTTGAGGATTGACGTTGAGATCCCTCAGCAGCTGCGCGGTGGAAATGGCATGCCAGCTTTCAGCCACAAGCCTCACTTCTTTCCCAGAATAATCTCGCGCATTCTTATTCCGGGAAGGGGGAAAATAGTACGCCCCTTACTCTCTTCAGTTGCCCCTGCGCAGCTCTTCCAGGCGGGAAGAGACGTGGGCCGCTTGCTCGGCGCGCCCTGCGGCTTCGTAAGCCAAGGCCAGCTGTTCCAAAATGCTGATGGAGCGGGGAGCCAAAAGCTGGGCCAGCTCCAGGGTTTCAATGGCCCCTTCGTATTCACCTAAGTAATACAGGGCCCTGCCTAGACCTAAGCGGGCATCCACAAAGCTGTCCGCGGCGGCCACGGCCAGCTCAAACTCGGCCTTGGCCGCGGGATACTCGCCCCGCTCCAGGGCCACACTGCCCAGCCCGTAGTGGGCCCGGGCCCAGGTTTCCCCTTCCGGGCTGGCCTGGATAGCCAGGCGGAAGCTCTCCTCAGCCTGGTCCAGCAGGCCCATTTCCGCGTAGAGCTCGCCGATGAGGGCGTGCACCCAGGGATCCTCCGGCTGGTCGTAGGCGAAGTCGAGGTAATAACCTAGGGCGGTGCCGGGGCGCTGCAGCGAGCTGTAGATCAGGCCCAGCATGAGCAGGGCTTCTCCCCTCTGGGAGGGATCCTGGACCGCCTTGGTGAACTCGTCACTGGCCAAGGCCAAAAGGTTCACATCCCGGCGCAGCAGGGTTTCCTCCAGCCTTACCGCGTGGTAAAAGAGAAACTGGAAGCCGTTTTGCAAAAAGTCGGCGGCTGGGGCCACCTGGGCCAAAACCACGCCGGAGGCCAGGGCCAGTACCGTTAAGACCAAAAATGTGCGCTTTCTCATGTTCAACAACTCCTTACCCGCTCCTTACTTCTCCATGCACAGCAAATCACCTGCTGAGTTGTGGGCGCAACCGCCAGGTGGTATAATAGACTGGCGAGGTGGTTCTATGCCCTTGGACGGCCTGACAATCAAGGTTTTAATAGATGAGCTGCGGCCGCGGCTTGTCAATTCCCGCGTGCTTAAAATTTACCAGCCGGAGGCTGCCGCCCTCACCCTGCAGCTTAGGCAGCCGGGCCGGACCGAGACCCTCTACCTTTCCGCGGATCCAGTCTATCCCCGCCTGCACACCTTGGAGGAGCAGCTGGAAAACCCGGCCCAGCCCCCCAGCTTCTGCATGCTGCTCCGCAAGTACCTGGAGACCAGCCGTCTTATGGCCATTGAACAGCGGGGCTGGGACCGCATCGTGCAGCTGCGCTTTGAAGCCCTGGATGAGGCGGGAAGGCCCACCGAGCGCAGTTTGATCCTGGAGATCATGAGCAGGCAGAGCAACCTCTACCTGGTGGATGCGGAGGGCACCATCATCGACGCCCTAAAGCGCTCTCCGGAAAGGAACGTGATGCCTGGGCAGGCTTACCAGCCCCCCTCGGATCAAGGTAAACTGGATCCGGCAGCCCTTGCTCCCCAGGAGTTTATAGATGAAATCCGCCTCCTACCGGTGCAGACCCCCATCGCCAAGTGGCTTGCCGCCACCTTCCAGGGCTTCAGCAAGGCCGCGGCCCAGGAGGTGCTCCGCCGGGCGGGCCTGAGCCCCACCGCCCTCCGGGCGGAATTGGAGGAAGCCCAGTGGCGGAAGGTGCGGAAGGCTTTTGCCGATCTCCTCAGGGAGATCGCCTCCGGCGGCAGCCCCCGCTTCTATCCCGAGCTCGATGATTTTGCCGCCTACACCCTCAGCGGGGAAAGGGGCGTGCCCTTCCCCTCCGCGGACCGTTTAGTTGCCGAGGTGCTTTCCCGCAGGCAGCGGCTCTCCTCCCTCAGCGAGGCCAAGGGCGCCCTGCGGCGGCGCCTGGCCCGGCAGATCAAGCGCCTGGATAATAAAGAAGCCATCCACCAGCTGGCCCTGCAGGAGGCGGCGCGGGCGGATTTGCTCCGCCATCAAGGGGAGCTCCTCACCGCCTATTTCCACCTCATCCGCCCGGGGGCCAAGGCTTTGGAAGTACCCGATTACACCCAAGATGGCCGCCTGATCACCATCGAACTGGATCCCCGCCTTTCCCCCAGCGCCAACATCCAGCGCATCTTCAAGCGCTACCACAAGGCCAAGGCCAGCGAAGTGCACAGCACGGAGCAGCTGGCCGCCATCCGGGCGGAAAGGGAGTATCTGGAAACGATCCTGCTCCAGATCGAGCTGGCGGATACGCCGGCCCTGCTCAGGGAGATCGCCGGGGAACTGGCCAGGGCAGGCTATCTACCCCAGACTTCAGGAAGGAGCAGAAATCGCTCCGCGGGTTCACCGGGGCCCGACCGCTACCTCTCCCCGGAGGGCCTCACCATATTGGTGGGCCGCAACAACAGGCAAAACGACGAGCTCACCTTCCGCTTAACCGGCCCCAACCACCTCTGGCTCCATGCCCGGGGCACCCCCGGCAGCCACGTGGCCATCCTCGGGGAAGGGGAGATCCCGGAAGGCACCCTGCTTTTGGCAGCCCAGCTCGCCGCCTATTTTTCCGCGCAGCGGACCTCCCCCAAGGCTGAAGTGAACTACACCCTGCGCAAGTATGTGCGCAAACCCAAAGGGGCCAAACCGGGCTTTGTCCACTACGAGCGGGCCAAGACCATCATCGTGGATCCCACGGCCTTTACTCCCCCACTTAAACAGTGAGGACAAGAAGCAGGCGAGTTCACTGAGCGTCATCTACGCCTGCCCCTTGTCGCTCTTTACAAATGCAGGTCCCTGGGGGGACCTTTTTTGTTTAACGCATTTTATTCGACTTCGAGGCGTAGATTCCTCTTTTACTAACGGTATTTTTCGCGTTTTTACAAGGTTCATACAACCCCTGGTACCAAGGGGGTTAAGTATAAGCATCTCCTTGAGGGTCATAATAATAGATAAACCAAAGGTAAAGGAGGACTGACCATGACCGCCGAGGAGAAGCAGGGGGCGCTGGCCACCCGGGGGGCGGTACGTCTGTGGACCGAGGAGGAAAAGGATCTGGTCTGGGCGGAAACCCTGAAGGCCAAGGAGGAGAATTTGCCCCTAACCGAGGCCTTCCGGCGCTGCGCAAAGCTGCTGCCCCACCGCTCGGAAGCCGCCATCGGCATGCTTTATTACAACGTCCTGCGCAAAGAGCGTAAAGAACCTTCCCCCAAGCCGAAAACCCCGCCCAAGGCCGCCGACTTTACAGTAGACCCCAAGCTGGTGGAAGCCTTTCAAGGCCTGCCCGAGTTCATGCAGCAGCTGAACAAAAGGATCTCCTCCCTGGAGGAGCGCCTGGAAAACCCCGATCCCGAGTCCATCCTAAGGGCCCTGGCGGGGCTTGCGGGCAGCCTCAGTACAAAGGCCGAACAAGAGGCCCGCCTGCAAGAGCTGGAAGAGGAAAATGCCAGGCTCAAGGAGATCAACGCCGAACTGCAGGAGAGCCTGGCCAAGCTCAAGGCGGCCTACGAGGATGCCCTGGGCATCTATGATATGTTCACCAACATGGCTTCCATCTCCCAGATCATGAGCTTGGGCGACTTTAAACAGCAGATGAAGACCACTTTAGACAAGTGGGGTAACGTGCTCAATATCACCTTTGCCCGCAGCGTCTAAAGGAATCCCGCAGCCCCTGGCCAATTAGTTACAAAAAACGGAGTAAAGGCTATGCAGGGGAAAATCATCATCAAGCAAGCAGAAGTAAAGCCCAGCGAAGCAGGGCTGGAGCTGGGGGTCTTTGCCCGGGAGGTGCTGGGCCTCTCCAGCCGCAGGCTGCAAAAGGCGGTGCGCACCCAGGGCCTGATGCGCAACGGGCGACCCGCCCACAGCAAAAGCAAACTCCGGGCCGGAGATGTGGTGCAGGTGGCCCTGCCCGCCCAGGAACAGGTGAAAATCCCGGTGGCCAAGGCGGGGGGCCTGCGAATTTTGTATGAAGACGAGTGGCTTTTGGCAGCGGATAAACCGGCTGGCCTACCCACCTATTCTGTAAAAGACCAAGGGGGCCTGGCCAACCAGGTCGCCGGGTATTTCCTCTCCCGGGGGCTGAAGCTCACCCCCCGGCCGGTGCACCGCCTGGATACCCCCGCTTCCGGTGTGGTCCTCTTCGCCAAGGAGGCGGAGGTGCAGGCGGAAATAAGCGCGCTCTGGGCCCAAGGCCAGGTGCGCCGGATTTACTACGCCATCTGCCTGGGAAAGTGGGAGAGGCCGGGCACCATAGAGCTTCCGATCCAGGGCCGGCGGGCTGTAACCAAACTTGAGCCCCTGAAGGTCCATCCCCACTGCACAGAGCTTTTGGTGGAGCTGGTAACGGGGCGCACCCACCAGATCAGAAGGCACCTCGCGGCCCTGGGCCATCCCCTTTGGGGCGATGTGCGCTACGGCGGGCCAAGAGGTCCGCGCCTGGCCCTCCATGCCCTGGAGGTGAGCTTTCCCCATCCCCGCAAAAAAGGAGAGCAGCTGAAAATCTGCTCTCCCCTGCCCGCGGATGAACTCCATCCCTAGCTGCTTACCTGCCGCGCCCCTTCCGGGGCGCTGAAATCCTCCTTGTACTGCAGCAAGAAGAGGTTGTAGTACAAACCCTTCTGGGCCAGAAGCTCCTGATGGGTGCCCATCTCCCGGATCTTGCCCTTATGCAGCACGATGATCTGATCCGCATCCTGGATGGTGGAAAGGCGGTGGGCCACCACCAGGCTCGTCCTGCCCTTGAGCAGCTTCGGCAGGGCATCTTGGATCAGCTGCTCCGTTTCTGTGTCGATGTTGGCCGTGGCCTCATCCAGGATCAAGATGGCGGGGTCATAGGCCAAGGTCCGGGCAAAGGCAATCAGCTGCCGCTGGCCCGCGGAGAGGGTGGAACCCCGCTCTGTCACCGGCTCATCGTACTTTCTCGGCAGCTTTTCAATGAAGTGGTGGGCGTTGACGTAGCGGGCCACCTCTTCGATCTGCTCCCTGGTGATCTCGGGATTCCACAGCCTGATGTTTTCCGCGATGGTGCCGGAAAAGAGGAACACATCCTGCATCACCAACCCGATACTCCGGCGCAGCTCTTCCTTGCGCAAGGTGCGGATATCCTTACCATCGATGAGGATCTGCCCCTTTTGGATGTCGTAAAAGCGGGTGAGCAGGTTCATGATGGTGGTTTTGCCCGCACCGGTGGCCCCCACAAAGGCCACCGTCTGCCCCGGTTCCACGGTGAAGGAGACATCCCTTAACACCCACTCTTCCCCCACATAGGCGAACCAGACGTTCTTAAATTCGATGCGCCCCATCACTTCTCCCAGGGGCACGGGGTTTTCCGGCTCTTTGATCGCGGGCTCTTCATCTTTGATCAGGAAGATGCGCTCCGCGGAGGCCATGGAGGCCTGCATGATGTTGAACTTCTCCGTCAGGTCATTGATGGGCCTAAACATCATCTCCATGTAACTTACAAAAGCGTAAACCACGCCAAACTCGATGCTGCGGCTGAGCAGCAGCGAGCCCCCCACCCAAAAGAGGAGCACCTTGGCTAAAAGATCCATCATGTTGATGGCCGGCCTAAACACGGCATAGACCATGAGCTCCCGCATGCTGGCCCGGTAGTGATCCCGGTTGATCTCTTCGAACTCCTTAAACTTGCGCCGTTCCTGGCGGAAGATCTGCACCACCCGCATGCCGGAGATGGTCTCCGCGAAGTTGGCGTTGATCCGGGCCAAGCGCACCCTGGTCTCCCGGTAGGCGGCCCGGGCCTTGGTGCGGAAAATGGCCGTCATGACCACAATCACCGGCAGCACGCTTAAGGAAGTGAAGGCCAGCCGGGTATCCAACCTAAACATGACGATGATGATGCCTAAAACCATAAAGACATCCTTAAACAGGTTGACCAAAACCCCTGTGTACATCTCGTTGAGGTTTTCGATGTCGTTGGTTACCCTGGTGACCAGCCGCCCCACGGGCTGGCCGTCGAAGAAGCGCAGGGCCAGGCGCTGGATGTGGCTGAAAAGATCCTGGCGGATATCAAAAATGATCCGCTGCCCGGTGTACTGCAAAAGGTAAACCTGCCCGTAGTTGAGCACAAAACCCACGGTCAAAAGCACTAAGAGAAAGAGCCCCAGCCGCAGGATGGCACTGACCTCATAGCGGCGCAGCTCCCTGAGCTCCTCCGGGCTCAGTTCCAAAACGAAGTCGCCGTCAGCGCTTTGGAGAAAGTGCTTCCCCTCTGCTTTCACCAGCTCCAGCCTGGGCCCCCCCGGGAGATCCTCCAGGCGGTCTTCCCGCAGCAGTCCATAGCCCTGGATGGTGACCAGGGCTGGATGTTCGGTGCTGCCTTCCATCACCACATAGGCCCGGTTGGCGGCTAGAATGTGGTCGTCGATGGCCACCTTGATCACGTAAGGAGTGGCCAGGTCGATTGCGGCCACCACCAAAAGGAGGAAAATGCAGCAGAGGATCCAGACCCAATAGGGTTTGGCGTACTTCAGCAGCCGGCGCATTAGGGCACTGTCATAGGCTTTACCAAGTGTTTGTTCTTCCTGCATGTACTGCAACTTCTTCACCTGCCTTCAGCACTCAGCTCACGCTTTCGATCTGTTCTTCCAGGAGCTGCTTGTGGTAAAGCTCTTGGTACAAACCGGGCTGGGCCACCAGCTCCTCATGGGTACCCCGCTGGGTGACCATACCCTCTTCCAGCACCAGGATCTGGTGGGCGTTTTTGATGGTGGAAATGCGGTGGGAAACGATGAGCACCGTCTTCCCCGGGAACACCCGGCGCAGATTCTGGAGGATGGCCTCCTCCGTTTCCGTGTCCACCGCGGAGAAGCTGTCATCCAAGAGCAGAATCTGGGGCTCTTTGATCAAGGCCCTGGCCAGGGCAATGCGCTGCTTCTGGCCGCCGGAAAGGGTTACCCCCCGCTCGCCCACGATGGTGTCGAACTGATCGGGGAATTCCACGATGTTGTGGTAGACTTCCGCGAGCTTGGCGTACTCCATCACCCGCTCCAGGCTGCTTCCGGTGGCGGCGAAGTCGATATTCTCCCGCACCGTGGTGGAGAAGAGGAAGCTGTCCTGGGGCACGTAGCCGATGTTGGTGCGCAAAACCTCCAGGGAAATGTCGTGGATGTCCACCCCATCGAAGAAGATCATCCCCCGCTCCGCATCATAGAGGCGCAAAAGCAGATTGAGCAGGGTAGTTTTGCCGGAGCCGGTGCGGCCTAGAATTCCCACCACCTGCCCTGGAAGGATCTCGGCACTGATCCCCTTCAGCACAGGTTCGGTGGAGCTGGGATAGGCGAAGGTGAGGCTGCGCAGTTCAATCCGGCCCTGGAGTTTGTCCAGGGCGCTTTCCGGGGGATCAACGATCTCGGAGCGCTGGGTGAAGATGGCATCGAGCCTGTCCATGGAAGCTTTACCCCGCTGGATCATGTTGATCACCCAGCTGATGGCCATCACCGGCCAGATCAGCATGCCCAGGTAGCTGTAAAAGGCCACAAAGTCCCCTAAGGTGATGGCTCCATTGAGCACCAAGGAGCCCCCGTAGCCTAAGATAATCACCATGGCCAGGGAAGCGCAGTAGCCGATGAGGGGATGGAACAGGGCGTGCACCCGCACCAAAGCCATGTTCCGCTCCACGTTGAGTTCGTTCACTTCCCTAAAGCGCTCCTCTTCCCTTTTTTCCCGGGCAAAACCCTTGATCACCCTAATCCCGGAGAAATTCTCCTGGGCCCTGTCGGTGAGCAGGCCAAAGGCCTCCTGCACCCGGCGGAAGCGCCGGTGGATCAAGCGGCCGAAGCCCACCCCCACCCCCACCATAAAGGGCAGGGGCAAAAGCGCGACCAACGTGAGCTTCAGGCTGATGGTGCGGGCCATCATGTAGATGGTCGCGGTGGTGAGGAAAACTGCATCAACCGCGCTTACTATCCCCGGTCCGAAGGCCATGCGGATGGCGTGGATGTCGTTGGTGGCATGGGCCATGAGGTCACCTGTCTTGTTGCGGTTGAAAAACTCCGTGGAAAGGCTCTGGAGATGCTCAAAGAACATGTTGCGCAGGGTGTATTCCATCTTCCGGGCGGCACCCATGATGTTGATCCGCCACAGGTAGCGAAACACGGCAATAACCACCGCCAGGCCAACTAAGAACAGGCAGAACCGGCCCAGCTCCGCCCGGGTGAAGGTGCCTTCGGCGATCATGTCGGTGAGCTGGCCGGTCATCTTGGGCATCACCAGCTGCGCGGAGTTGACCACAATCAGGGCTAGAATGCCCACAATGTAATAGCGCCTGTGGGCGCGGAAAAATTCCTTGAGTCGAATGAAGCTGAGAATAGTACTCCCTCCTTGCCCTGGGTTGAAAAAACTTTAACTTAGCCGCACCGGCTGGCCCCGGCGGGCCGACTCGTAGGCGGCCAGGGTTACCTCCAAGGCTTTGAGACCATCCCAACCTGTGATGCTGGGCTCCCGGTCTTCCGCCACTGCCGCCACGAAATCCTTGATTAAACCGTAATCCATATCCCCGCCGTAGAACTCCTGGAGGATCTGGCCCTGTCCATCATCGTAAACCAGGAAGTTCTCGGCGAAGGCATCCAGGTAGATCACCCCTTCGGTGCCCACAAACTCCAAAGTAACATCGCCCCAGGTGGGAAAGGACTTGGGCCTGGACCAGCTGGGGTCTTGGGTCATGATGATACCCCCCTCCAGCTCCAGGGAGAGCATGCCGCAGTCATCCAGGGGTATCCCCCAGATCCTGCTATCCACCTCCGCGTAGACGGAGATGAACTCCCGGCCCAAGAGCCAGCGCACCGCATCCACCACGTGGACGGTGTGGTCCATCACCGCACCGCCACCGGCCAGTTCCCGGTCGATGAACCAGCCCCCGGGCATCTTCCCCCGGTTGGTGCCCCGGATGGCCACAACCTCCCCGATCCTCCCCTGATCTAAGAGATCTTTCACCGCCCGGACCGGCTCGGCAAAGCGGACGGGGAAGGCGATCTGCAGCTTCACGCCGGCCTTGGCGCAGGCGTCGATCATGGCCTTGGCATCTTCTAGATTGGTGGCGATGGGCTTTTCACAAAGCACATGGCAGCCGTGGGCCGCGGCCAGCTCGGTGTACTCCCGGTGGCGGCTGTTCTCCGAGCAGATGATCACCGCATCCACCTGGTCCAAGAGGGCTTCCGCCTCCGGGAAGAACTGGGAGCTAAACCGCTTGGCACCCTCCGCTCCCCGCTTTTGGTCGGGGTCGAAGATACCCACAAGCTGCGCACCGGGGATCTTCTGCAGGGCCGCCCCGTAGCTGAAGGCGTGCATGTGGGCGAGGCTGACTATACCGATCTTAACCATCACCTTCACCTCCTAAAGCTCCACGACCCGGCCGGTTTGGGCAGATTCCAGCGCGGCCAGGGTCACTTTCAGGGACTGGAAGGCATCCTCCACGGTAACCAACGGAGGCCTATCGCCTCTGATGGCCTCGATCATGTCTTGGAGTTCTAGGTAATACGGATGGAGGGTGCCCAGGGGAAGCTCAGCACCGCCCGCCAGCGCGATGGGCTGGGCCCGGCGGCTGTCGTAGTCCACAAGGCCCTTCTCTCCGGCGATCTCCACCGCGGTGTGGAACTCACCGGGGGAGCTGGACCAGCCCGCTTCCACATGGGCGATCACACCGCTCTTAAAGCGAAGCACGATGAAGGCCCACTCCAGCTGGGCGGATGTGCGGCCCCGGGTGCTTTGGGCGTAGACCCGCTGCACATCCCCGAAGAGCCAGCGCAGGTAGTCGATGTCATGCACCGCCAGATCGAGGATCACTCCCCCGCTTAAGTCGAAGTCGGCAAACCAATCGTGCCAGCCCCGGGGAAACTGGCTGCCCCCCCGGGAGGTGCGGGCCACCGCGACCTTACCCAGCCTGCCCTGAACTACGCTCTCCCTGATGCGCACATAGGCCGGGGTAAAGCGCAAAACATGGGCTATGCCGATCTTCTGCCCATACCCGGCGCTGAGCTCCACCAGGCGCTCCCCTTCTTCCAAGGTGCGGGCCAGGGGTTTTTCGCAGAAGATGTGCTTGCCAGCCTTAAGGGCCTCCTGGAAAATGCTGGCGTGGAGATAGGTGGGGGTGCAGATGTCCACCAGATCCACATCTACCGCCTGCAGCAGCTCTTCGATACTACCCACAGTATCTACGCCGTAATCCCGCTGGGCCTGGGCCTGCCGCTCGGGATCGGGATCCGCCACCACCACCAGCTCCGCGCCGGGGATGCTCTGCAGGGCCTGGCTGTGCACCTGACCCATGGTGCCGTAACCTACCACTCCCACTCGGACCAAGCTGATCACCTCGCTTAGCGTATCTCCTTTTCGTATTCTGGAAGCTTGCCCGAAACCCTCCATAAATGCGCCGGCGGGCGCGAAAAAAGGGCCCCAGAAACAGGCCCTTTCCCTCCAGCAGGCCCCCTACTGCCTCCCCTTGGTCACCCTTTCCTCCAGGAAGGAGACGGCGTAGTAAAGCACAACGGAAACAGCCAAAAGCAGAAGCACACTGGCCATGACCAAAGACATGTTGAACACCTGGCCGCCGTAGACGATTAAGTAGCCCAGACCGGCTTTGGAGGCCAAAAACTCACCTACAATGGTCCCCACCAGGGATAGGCCCACATTCACCTTCAAAGCGGCAATCATGGTGGGGATGCTCGCGGGGATGATCACCTTCCAGAGGACCTGCCCCTTGCTGGCTCCAAAGGTTCGCACGAGCTTCACCTTGTTGGGGTCCACTTCCTTGAAACCGGTGTGCATCATCATAATGGTGACGATGATGGAAACGGCGATGGCCATGGCCACAACCGCGGTGATGGTGGTGCCCAGCCAGACCACGAAAATGGGGCCCAGGGCCACCTTGGGGATGCTGTTGAGTACCACGATGTAGGGGTCCATCACCTGGGAGAAAAACTCGGACCACCAAAGCATCACCGCGATGACCACGCCTGCCGCGGTGCCCACCGTGAAGCCCAAAACCGTTTCCCAAACGGTCCAGCCCAGGTGCCGCCAGAGGCCCCCTTCCCGGTAGAGGCGCACCAGGGCGGCCCAGATCTTGGTGGGCTGGGAGAAGATGAAGGCGTTGATCCAGCCCCGGGAGGCCGCGGCTTCCCAAAGAACAAAAAGCCCAACCAGTAGTACGATCTGGGTACAGCGGACCAAGGCCGCCTTCAGCCGCAGGCTGCGCAGGTAAGCTTGGTGTTCCGGGGAGATGGTTTCTTCAGTCATCCCGGTTCAGCTCCTTCCAGATGGTGGTGAAGTACTCCCGGAACTGCGGCCGCTCCCTGGTCTGGAGGGGCGTGAGCCCCTCATCGCACATTTTGATCCGGTGGATGCTGCGGATCCTCCCGGGCCGGGGCGTCATGACCACCACCCGATTGGCCATGCTCACCGCCTCGGGGATGTCATGGGTGACCATGATCACAGTCTTCTGGCGCTCCCTGAGGATCTTCACCACCTCTTCCCCCACCGCCAGGCGGTTTTGGTAGTCCAGGGCGGAAAAGGGTTCATCCAAAAGGAGCACATCGGGCCTGGTGGCTAAGGTGCGAATCAAAGCCACCCGCTGGCGCATGCCCCCGCTGAGCTGTGCGGGGTAGTAGTGCTCAAAGCCCCCCAGACCGTAGGCCTTGAGCATGGCCCTGACTTCTTCCACCGCCTCCGGCGTCTTTTCCCGGCGGATCTCCAGGCCCAACAGGGCGTTGTCTAAAATGGTGCGCCACTCAAAGAGGTAGTCGTTTTGGAGCATGTAGCCCACCCTGTTGCTTGGGCCCTGGACCTCTTCGCTGTCGATGAAGATGGAGCCGCGGGTGGGCCTCAAAAGGCCACTGATCAGGGAAAGCAGCGTGCTTTTGCCGCAGCCGCTTTGTCCCACAACGGCCACAAACTCCTGGTCCTGAATGACAAGATCGATATCCTCCAGCGCTTTCACTTCGCCGGCCAGGGTGTGGTAGTTCAAACTGACACTTCTCAGCTCCACGCGGGCCACGTGCTTTCCCCCCTTGCCTTGCCACGCAAAAAGCCTACGGCAGATCCCCCACCGCCTGCCTAGCCAGCTCGGTATTCATCAGTTCGCTGAAGGGCACAAATTCCTCCAGCTCCCCTGCTTCCAGCATGATCTCCTGGAGGTGCAGGAAGTGCTCTTCGGAGATGACCGGCCAGGGATGCCAGGCATCGATGGCTTGGTAAAGGCCCATGCTGCGCACTAAGATGTCGTGGTCGATGAGGGGGAAGAAGGGAGCGATCACTTTCGCCACCTCTTCCGCGGCATGCTCATTGACCCAGAGCTGACCCCGGTAGATGGCCCGGGTAAAGCGCACAAAAAGGTCAGGGTTTCTTTCCAGCTCACTCTTGCGGGCATGGTAGACGGTGTAGCTCACAGGTCCTGCTTCTGCCCCCAGAGACGCCACGATCTTGCCCCTGCCCCGGGCCTCAAGTTCACTTAAAGCCGGTTCAAACTGGGCGATGTAATCGCCAAGTCCTGCCTCAAAGGCACCCACCGCCGCTTCAAAGGCCAGGCTGGTGATGATCTCCACATCCTCAAAGGGCCGAATCCCGTGCTGTTTCAAAACCCATTCCAACGTCATCTGGGGCACGCCACCCAGGCGCGCGCCCACAATAGTCTTGCCCCGCACATTATCCCAGACAAAATCCTCATTGACGTCCCTGGTCATAAAAAAGGAACCGTCCCTGGCGGTGAGCTGGGCAAAACCCACGATGTGATCCACAGCGCCCTGCTGGTAGATGTACACTGCAGCTTCGGGCCCGAAAAAGCCCACATCCACAGCGCCGGAAATTAGGGCGGCAGCCCCTTTGTCGGCCCCCCACGCCGTTTGGAGCTCCACCTCCAACCCCTCTTCCTCAAAGAACCCCAAGGACAGGGCCACATACTGGGGAGCATAAAAGACGGAACGCACCACTTCCGACAAACGCACCTTCTGCAGGGTCTGCCCCGAGGCACTGGCCCCCAGCAGCACAGCCACCACAACCACCGCCGCCAGCAAAACCAACCACTTTTTCCTCTCCAACCAACATCCCCCCTTCAGTTACCTTGTATAGTATTCCGGATCTAGGAAGGTGTGCTCAAGGTGTTGCTAATCACGCTCTTTGACCGCATTTTGCTCACGATAGGTGGCCGGCAGAGGCAAAGCATTGCCCCTGCCTAGAAAGCAAACTCCTGCTCAATCACCACTCGAACCGTGTAGTCATCAATTAGCCGTTTTCTCTCTGCAAACCCAGCCAGCAAAGATGCCAAGCAGACATTGTTGATCTTGCGAGGAATACCCTGGGTGTAGTCATGAATGATCTCGATGGCCGCATCTGTGAACAAGGCGTTGGCTGCCCCGGCAACATGCAGGTGATGGGCGATGTAGCCCTTGGTTTCCTCCAAGGACATCCCCGGAAGATGGAACCGCAGGTTCAACCTCTGCACAATCGCCTCATAGATCTGCGTGCTGAGAATCCTCCTAAGTTCTGGCTGCCCCAAGAGAATCAAGCTCATCGGCGAAAAGGAGTCCATCTTGAAGTTGGTCAAAAAGCGTATCTCTTCCAGCATCTCCCTTTTGAGCAGGTGCCCTTCATCGATGATGATCACAGGTGTCTTGCGATGGTTCTCATAGAGATCCAGGATAACCCGGTTAAGCTGGCGCTTGGCATCCCCTCGGTAAAACCTGGGGATGTGGCCAAGTTGGTGCAAGACTTCGTAGTAGAAGTTGCGTGGTGTCAGATCCGAATCGGTGATGTAGAGCACAACATACCTGGCAGAGCTCAGTTTTGAATCTAGGAGTCGAGCCATGGTAGATTTCCCGGCGCCGACTTCACCAGTGCACAGGGCGAATTGGCGGCGTTCTGCAGCATACTGCATGCGGGCCAGCATCTCTTTGTGGCTCTCCGTCAAGAACAGTTCAGACACCTGCAGATCCCTTCCGAATGGCGGCCTAACAAAGGAGTAGAATTCCTCAAACATCGCCATCACCACTCAGTTTGTGGAAGAGAACTGCGCCTTGGATACGGCGGAGCCGGACCTTTTCTTTTTCCTGGAGCGCTTTTAGATACCTTGAACCCTTGCTGCTGGATTTGGCTTCTTCCTTTTTCTGAACCGGCCCCAGTAGTGGGTGCCTCTTGCTCAGGTCGAGCTCTTTGGCGGTCTTAACCTTTCCGCCATTGAACCAAACCTCAATCTCATCCATGTCAAACGGGTCGAATCTCAGGTCCACATGTTTTCCAACAAGCTCCGGCCCAACATCGAAGACCAAACCGTTGAGCTTTACACAGCCGGTTTTGTCCACCCTGCGGGTTTCTTCCCAGAGAAATGCTTCCCACAGCTCCTCCGGGGTAGCAAAGCGGAGTTTACGAGAGTCTTCGGCAAAAACGATGGCCGGCGATAGCCCCTTATGGGCTGAATGGGGTTTATGGTTGTATCCCTCTTCCAGCCAGGAAAAGAAGGCATCATTGAGCTCTTTCAATGTTTTGGGCTTGAAAAGGTTCATCTCGTTAATGAACTGGTCCACTGTCCCCATAAAGCGTTCAACCTTGCCCTTGGCCTCTGGCGAGAACGGCGATGTCGTAGTGTGCCGGATGTTGAGTTTAGCGCAGGCCATGCGGAACCACTTGGAGACGAAGATTTTGCCGTTGTCCACGTAGACGTTGTCTGGAATGCCGCGCTTTAGAATGGCCTTGCGGAAGCAGTCTTCCAAGACGGGAAGTTTCTGGTCAAGGTAGAACTGAGCATGGGGAACCAGTCTCGTGTAATCATCGATGAAAGCAATTAGGTATGTCCTACGGCTCTTCTTAGGATCACCTGGGTCCGGTATGAATGGCCCGTACTTAAGGTCTACCTGCCAGAGCTGGTTGCGGTACTTCTTTTGGAAGCGCCTAAAGCCGCCCTTGGGGGCCTTAGGAAGCTCCATGAGCCCCTCTTTTCTTAAGTGCCTCCCTAAAGTGGCTGCACTTACAGAACCGGGTTCGATCTTACCCTCAACCTCTAGAATTTCAATGATCTGGCGTACACTGCGCTGAGGAAGCTCCGCCTTGAGAATCTTGGCCTCATCCAGAACTGAACGAGACAATCCGCGCAGCATTCCGCAGTCATCTCTGCCTTTGGGCTCCAATCCCTTCAAGCCCTTCTCCCGGTACAACTGGACGTAACGCCGCAGTGTCCGCTCGGAGATTGGCTTGCCCAAAAGACGCTGCCTTTCCAGTATCTTTTCTCTCCTAGCCCTGCGCTCGGCTTGTTCAATGTCAGGCTCCAAGAGCGGAGCGATAAGCTCAAAGCGCTGCTCAGCAATTTCCTGCTTTGACATGGTCATGGCCACTGGAACACCCCTTACGGTAGTTTTGGAATTACCATAACGCAGGGGAATTTCAGCTGCCAGATCAAAGTCTGTGGGATTTCAAAACCAGACCTTAAGTCCGCCGATGGTGACAATCTGGTTAACCAACCCCAACACTGAGGAGTGGCCGATCTGACCCCCAAGCAGACTGCATACCTGCTTGCTTAAAGCATACAGCGTAGAGATGGCTTTGCTCTGCCTCCGGTAGGTCCGAGTCTCGCTCCAGGGCGAAATCCTCACTCGTACACTGATTAAGGCTCCTGCCAACTCGTTGAACCTGGCCTTAAACTCACGCAGCCAGCGCCGGGTAGTTACAACGGCCCGGGAACCTTGAGTGGCCTGCTCAACAGGAACGTTTTCCTCCAGACAAGCTTGAAGCGCTGCTTCCCGGATTTGCTGGGTGTACTGCTTGTGGGGAGCCAAAAAGTCTGGCAGTACAACATGGGTTTTCTTACATCCGCGGCACCTCACCCGGAGCACAGGAATGCGAGTAGCTTCTTCCTCTAGTCGTACCTTTCGGGAGTACCAGCCGTGAGAACGGCAATCTGAGCTGCAGATCGGACACCTCAGTGTGACCCGATCCAAGATCTGCAGATATTTAGCTCTGTACTCGTTGACAGAATCGCCTAACCATACTACGATCATAGTGTGTTGTGTTAGGGATGGAAGCCTTGTCTTGGTGCAGAGTTGCAGCTCTTTGACCACCAGGCAAGGCTTCTCCCTTTCCTCCCCTAATTGAACTAGAGGAGGATTCTACTTGAACCGGGTTCAACCCTGTTATTCGGTCAAACACCCTGAGCAGAACCCGGACAATTATCGTGACTGAAAACACCAATACCGCTTTTTGGACAACTTCTTGAAAGGAGGTCAGTAGGCTTTCATCGAATACTGCATACATAAGAAGATCTCACCTCTGAGTACTTAGTACTCGTCGCTGGACAGCAACGGTGGGATCTTCTTCTATTTTTTTGGAGCCAACTCCTGTCCTACAGTAACTTTATACTAGCCTCTTTTTTTATGTCTACACCAGGAACTCCTTCCCAACACCTACTAAAACCTTACACTAACGGGCTCCCTTAGGAGGAGCCCATGGCATGGAGTAGTTTGCCCAGTGCCCGCTTTTCAATGCGGGAAACATAGGACCGGGAGATCCCCAGCTTTCGCCCGATCTGCCGCTGGGTCAGCTTTTCCTGCTGGCCCAGGCCAAAACGGAGTTCCAAAACGGTGCGCTCCCGGGGCGAGAGGCAGTGGAAGTGCTCCGCGAGGCGGTCCCGGTCGATATTGAGCACCACCGCATCCAGCACTTCATCCTGTTCCGAGCTGAGGATATCCATCAAGCTGATCTCGTTGCCTTCCCGGTCTGCCCCGATGGGATCGTAGAGCTTGAGTTCCTGGCGGATACGCCTGGTGGAGCGCAGGTGCATTAAGATCTCGAGTTCACTGACAAACGGCGCTGAACTTGGGCAAAGGCTTCAGGCGTGATGATGGCTGGACAGGGAATCAAAATCCACTCTTCCCGGGGCCGGAGCCTGGTGCGGCCGCTGGAAGTGTCCCATTTGTTCTGGTAAAACTCACCGATGTAGGTGCGGTTGGTGAGGATCTGCCTCACCACCTGCCTGTGCCACTTGGGGGCCCCCCGCTTCGTGGGCACCTTGGCCAAGGTTAAGGCCCGAGCGATACTGGAAATGCCCTTAAATCCAGGGGGTGGATCCAAGAACCAGGAATAAATCCGCCGGACCACCGCGGCCTCCCCCTGGTTGATCACCAGCTGTTCGCTGCGGGGATCGAAGTCGTAACCGTAGATCTGAAAATCCCGCAAAACCCGTCCCTGCCTGGCCTTTTCCCTCCTGCCCCTGCACATCCGCTCGTTGATCTTGGCCTTTTCGAACTCGGAAATCGCCCCCCGCAGGGCATAGAACAAGTTGCCCTCCGGGGTCTTGGCGTAGCTGCCGTGCACAAAGACCAGGCGCACCCCATGGCGGTCCCATTCCTCCGTGAGCAGCAGCTGATGCAGGAGTTTGCGGGAGAGGCGGTCCGGGTCCAGGCAGATCACCTCCCGAATCTCCCCGGCCTCAATGCTTTGCCTCAGCTTTTCCAGGGCAGGCCTATTGAGCGTCTCCCCGGAGATCCCCTCATCGGCGAACACCTGCCACTGCCCCTCTCCGGCAAGTTTTGCGCACTCCCTGATCTGGGCGGCAATGCTGAACCCATGCTTGGCCTGCTCTTCCGTGCTCACACGGGCATAGATTGCCTTCAGGCACCTCACCTCCCTGCCATTGATCTATGTTGCCGGCGGGCCAAGAATGATATAATGAAGGGCGGTAAGGAGGTTGACCATGCACAAACTAAAGTTAGCTATTTTCGATCTCGATGGAGTAATCGTGGACACAGCTAAGTACCACTACCTAGCCTGGAAGCGCCTGGCCAAGGAACTGGGCTTCGATTTTAGCGAGCGGGACAATGAACGCCTCAAGGGTGTAAGCCGGATGCGCTCCCTGGAAATCCTTTTGGAAATCGGCGGCCTAAGGAAAACAGAGGAACAACAACTCCAGCTGGCGGAGAAGAAAAACCGCTGGTACGTGGAATACATCCTGCAGATGGATCAAAGCGAGATTCTCCCCGGAGTCCTCCCCTTTCTCCAGGAACTGAAAGAGAGCGGAGTGAAAATCGCCCTGGGTTCCGCCAGCAAAAACGCCCGTACCATCCTGGAGCGGCTGGAGATCACGTCGTTGTTCGACGCGGTTGTAGATGGGAATCTGGTGACCAAGGCCAAACCAGATCCGGAAGTATTCTTGCTGGGGGCGGAGCTTTTGGGCATTGCCCCGGAGGCAGCCGTGGTTTTTGAGGATGCCCAAGCGGGGGTGGAAGCGGCACTGCGGGCTGGGATGAAAGTGATCGGCGTGGGGGATCCCCAGATGCTGAAGCACGCCCACCATGTTATTTCCGGCTTTGCCAGCTTCGATTTGGCTCAGCTCCGGGAGGTCTTCGCCCAGGCGGATCGGTGATCTGCCGCTTTTTCGCGGGCTGTTGTGCAAACGATTGCCAGGATGCGGAAAGTGGGGTAGAATAAGTTAAAGCCAGCGCGGGAGAGTGATAGTTCTGAGACCACTTCTGGGAATCGACGAATGGAGTGTAAGCGAAGAGGGATTCCATCCAGAGTCCAACAGGTTCATGGAGAGCATCATGAGCTTAGGCAACGGATACATGGGCCTGCGCGGAAACTTCGAGGAAAGCTATTCAGGGGATCACCTCCAGGGAACCTACATCGCCGGCGTTTACTACCCCGACCGCACGGTGGTGGGCTGGTGGAAGGTGGGCTACCCGGAGTACTTCGCCAAGGTGTTGAATGCGGTCAATTTCATCGGCATCGATGTGCAGCTGGACGGCAGGGTGCTGGATCTACATACCTGGCGGCCCAGCAAGTTCCGGCGCACTTTGGACATGTACCGGGGCGAGCTGGTCCGTTCCTTCCAGGTGGAAGATGGGGAAGGGCGGGTCTATTCCGTTGAGGCCCGGCGTTTTGTCAGTAAAGACCGGCGGGAGCTGGCCTGCATCCGCTACAGCCTAACACTGCTGGTTGATCCCCCGGGCCGGGGAGCACAGGTCAAATTCACCCCCTACCTCGAGGGCAATGTGGTCAACGAAGACGCCAATTACGGCGAGGATTTCTGGCAGCGGGTGGAGGAGTTCAGCGGGGAAGACTATCAGCTGGTCACCATGGAAGTGAAAAAATCTGGCTTTGTGGTGGCGGCAGCCAGCACCTTCCGCCTCTACCGGGGCCAGGAGGAAGCGGCTGTGGAGGTCCGCCCCACGGCGCGCCCGCGCTATGCCGGGGCAGAGGCTGAGCTTACGGTGCACTCTGGCGAGACGGTTTCTCTAGAAAAGCTTGTGGCGGTTACCACCAGCCGCGACCATCCCCGGGAGCTGGTCTCCCAGCGGGCCCTGGAGCTGGTGCGCCGCTACTGTTCCCACAACTACCGGGAGCTCTTTGCCCGCCATGCCCAGGCTTGGGCCAAAACCTGGGGGGAAAGCGATATTGTCATTGAGGGGGATCCCGCTGCCCAACAGGGCATCCGCTTCAACATCTTCCACCTGCATCAGACCTACACAGGGGAAGACCCCCGCCTGAACATCGGTCCCAAGGGATTCACGGGGGAAAAGTACGGAGGGGGCACCTACTGGGATACGGAGGCCTACTGCCTGCCCTTCTATTTGGGCACCAGGGAGCCGGAGATCGCCCGGAATCTGCTGCTCTACCGCTACAACCACCTGGAAAAGGCCAAAGAAAACGCCCGCAAGCTGGGGCTCAAGGGCGCCCTCTACCCCATGGTCACCATGAACGGCGAAGAGTGCCACAACGAGTGGGAGATCACCTTTGAGGAAATCCACCGCAACGGCGCCATCGCCTACGCCATCTTCAACTACGTGCGCTACACAGGCGACGGGCAGTATCTGGAGGACTATGGCCTGGAGGTTCTGGTGGAGATCTGCCGCTTCTGGGCCAGCCGGGTGACTTTCCAGCCCAGAAAAGGCGTGTACATGATTTTGGGTGTCACCGGCCCCAACGAATACGAAAACAACGTGAACAACAACTGGTACACCAACCGCATCGCGGTCTGGTGCCTGGAATACACCATGGAAGTCCTGGCGGAGCTGCGCCGGGCCAAACCCGACAGCTACCGCAAGCTGGTGGACAAACTGCAACTCCAGCAGTCTGAGCTGGAACACTGGAGCGATATTGCCGCCCGCATGTACTATCCCTACGTGGAAGAGCTGGGGGTGTTTGAGCAGCAGGATGGATTCATGGATAAGGAGCTTCTCACCGTGGCGGATCTTTCCCCGGAGGATCTGCCCCTGAACCAGAACTGGTCCTGGGACCGCATCCTACGCTCCTGCTTCATCAAGCAGGCCGATGTGCTGCAGGGCCTGTTCTTCCTGGGGCATCTGTATGATCTGGAGACAAAAAAGCGCAACTTCGATTTCTATGAACCCATGACGGTTCACGAATCGTCGCTGTCGCCCTGCGTCCATGCTATCATCGCCGCGGAGATTGGCTACCACGACAAGGCCTACGAGCTTTACCTGCGCACCGCGCGCCTAGATTTGGACAACTACAACAAGGACACCGATGACGGTCTGCATATCACCAGCATGGCTGGCACCTGGATGGCCATTGTGTACGGATTCGCCGGCCTGCGCATAGAAAACGACCGCCTCACGCTGCGGCCGTTCCTACCCGGTCGCTGGAAGAGCTATTCCTTCGGCCTGCTCTTCCGGGGCCACCGCCTGAAGGTACAGGTCACCCCCTCCGAGGTGGTGATCAGCCAGGAGGGCGGCGCCCGCTGCGACCTGGTGGTCCACGGCCAGCCCTACGGGGTGGAGGCGGATGGGCAGATCAGCATTCCCCATTGACAGTGAATTCTCATTTTCAATGCACCTGGCCGCATAGGTAGCTAGGCGGGTGTTTTTGCCGGGATCAAAAGTGTTGATGGCCTTGATGAGGCCGATCACACCAATGGAGATTAGATCTTCCGTGTCTTCACCGGTGTTGTCGAACTTCTTTACCACATGCGCCACGAGACGAAGGTTCCGCTCGATGAGAATGTTGCGGGCACCTTCGTCTCCTGCTTCTTTTTTCAGGAGCAGTTCCCGTTCCTCTTCCGGCCGGAGGGGCTTGGGAAAGGCGCTCCCGCTGGTAATGAATCCCGTTAAGAAACCAATTCCTTCCACGAGCAGCGAGCCAAAGGCGCTGATCAGTGAGGAAAACAAAGCTGGTGCCCCCCTTCTCCCTGCACTCAAGCCTTATATTCTATGAGCACCCCGGGAGAAGTGTGCCTGTTCCGCCACTTAGGACGCCAGGTATTTCTTCAAAGGTCCGTGGAGAAGCAGGCAGAGGGCGGCACTGACTGCCCCCTGGAGCAGATCGCCGGGCAGTGAGGCCAGGGCCGGTCCCCAGCCGTAGATGATGCTGCCCGCGAGGAAATAGCCCAAAACCATCAGGGCCGCGGCGGGGCCCACTGCCCAGGCGGCCTTCTCCCAGCGCCCAATGAGCCAGCCCGCGGCCAGCCCCTCCAGGCCTTTGATCAGCAGTGTCCAGGGGGCCCAAAACCCGTAGCCCAGCAGAAGATCCGCGAGGGCTGAACCAAGGCCGCCGGCTGCCAGCCCTGTGAGCGGACCGAAGAGCACACCGGAGAGCAGCACCACGGTGTCGCCGATGTTGACATAGCCCTTCACCCCCGGCAGGGGAATGTTCACTACCATAGTCACCACAGCCACTACCCCCACTAAAAGGGCAGTTAGAACCATCTTTCTCGCCTGCATGCAGCAAACTTCCTTTCTCCTTGGCTTCCCCTCAAAAAGAAGAAGGAGTCAAAGCGCCTCGACTCCTCCGCATTCTCAGTTGAGCGGTTTGCCCTTGAGCCTGAAAATCTCTTCCTTGAGCATGTTGTTTTCCAAGAGCAAGGCGTGGTAGCCCCACTCCAGCTCCTTTTTGGCCTGGACCAGCTCCTGGTTGTTCCTGGCGATACTGTGCAGCTTCGTTTCGTAGTCATGCACCAGCCGGGATAGCTCCAGGTGCTCCCGCTCCAGCCGAGCCAGCTTCTCCTGCAGCGCCGTGGGCTGGTCGCCCCGCTTGAAGGATTCTAAGCCTGCCCGCCAGATCATGAGCACCGCTCGCCAAAGCGACGGTGCCTTGGTTATTCTCTTCAAATCTCTCACCGATAGCCCCCTTGCTTGGGCAGTGGGTTACGCTTGGAGCAGATGATCGATCTCATGGTTCACCCAGCTGCGCAGGTCTGTACAGACGGAATAATAGTTCCAGGTGTTTTCCGCGCGCCTCTCCACCAACCCAGCCCTGTGCAGCCGCTTGAGATGATAGGAAACCGTAGGTTGGTTAACGCCGAGCACTTCAGCCAACTGCCCGACACACATTTCCTGCCCCTGAAGCAAGAGGAGTATCTGCAGTCGAATCGGGTCCGCGAGCACATGAAAGCGCTGCGCGCATGTTTTGATCCGCTCCATCACCCGACCCCCTTGTGAAAGATTTCATAATATCATTCTATCTCACTTGGGGCTGCAGATCAAGCAGGCCCCAGGGGGCCGGGTAAGTATTTATCTCACCCGTTGTTCTATTTTCTTCAGCAGGTGCACCGCGCGGGCCTGCTCAGCCAGTTTCCTGGAGAGGTGGTAGCAGTGCTCCGCCAGCTCTTCCTCCCCACTGCTTTTATATTCATCGCCCAACTTCAGCAGGTTCTTGATCTTCTTGCGCGATTCTTGAGGCAGTCTGTATAAAATCTCTGCCTTCCAAAGCTTCCACCGTTTCGGCGGGTCAATTTCCATGCGGAACTTCACACTCCATTGAGACAATTTTTAAACATATAATAGCACAAAACCGCCGCACCTTCAACGGGGCCCCTCGGTGCGAAATTCGCAAGAGGGCAGAGCTCAGCGGCTGCCGCCGGCCAGGTAGAAGCGATAGGCTCTGCTGGCCCAGTACACCGTGACTGTGTACAAGGGCACGGTGAGCAGCCTGGCCACAAGCCGCATGCCCAGAAGTTCAAAGAACCCCCCACCAAACATCTGGGACAGCCACAGCGTGTTGAGGAGCACACCCGTGATGAGATCTGTGAGCAGTACGATCAGGCCCACCTGCAGGACCGTGAGCTCATTGCGCTTGCTGTGCAGCAGCAGCCCGGGAATCAGCCCGGTGAGGCCCATGCTTAAGGTCAACCCAGGATGGTAGGGCCCCCCAAAAGAATTGATCAAAAAGCCCACCAAATCCGCGGCCACGCCGGCCAAAGCTCCCCCCGCCGGTCCGAAGAGGACACCTGCCAGCATGATGGGCGCCTCCCCAAAGCTCAGGCGCAGGGCATTGGCGCCGGCAATGGGAACAATCACCCCAAAAAAGCGGGTGAGCACAATGGACACCGCCGTGAGCACGCCCACATTTGCCGCTAACTTCGCGTCCAGCTTCATTGCTGCCGCCTCCTAGTTGCCGGCCACGGCCAGCCCGCTGATGATCAGGGAAGGTGAACCCACATTGCCCCTCACACTGGGTACTTCAAACTCCAGGTCAGACCCGATAGCCTCTACGGATTCCAGCAGCTTAAAGAAGTTGCCGGCGATGGTAATCTGATCCACGGGCCGGACGATTCTCCCGCCCTCCACCAGGTAGCCGAAGGCGCCCAGGGAAAAGTCGCCGGAAACGGGATTGGCACCGGAGTGGGTTCCCTGCACATCAATGATGATTAGGCCATCATCCAGGCTCTCCACTAGCTCAGGATAAGCATATTCCCCCGGTTCAATGAAGAAGTTGGTGGGAGCAATACCCACGGGCGATTTAAAGGAGGGCCGGGAGGCGTTGCCGGTAGAGTCCACCCCATCTTTGCGGGCCGTTTTCAGGTTGTGCAGGAAAGTGGTTAAGCGGCCAGCTTCAATCACCCGTTTGGTGCGGGCTGCCACCCCTTCGCCGTCAAAGGGAGCAGATCCGGCACCGTTTTCCAGCAGAGGGTCATCAACTAAGGTGATCAGGGGACTGGCGATGGTCTGGCCCAACTTGCCCTTGAGAAGCGAAAGCCCCTTTTGCACCGATTCGGCGGAGAAAACAGGGACGAAAGTGGCCAGAAGCTCCCGGGCCACATCCCGCCGCAGCAAGACCCGATAGCTGCCCGAGGACACGCTGGAAGCCCCCAAGAGGGATACCGCTTCCTCCACCGCTTCCCTGGCCATCTTATCAGCCTGGAACGTGGACCAATCCCGGTCAAACAGGACTTTATACCCCGTTTTGACCTGGCCGTTTTGGCGCACCACAGCACTGAGGTAGCTGAATACCCCATTGCTTCTGTACCCCTGTTCCAGGCCCCTGGTGTTGGCGATATAGACCTCGGTCTGCCCGCAGCCTGTCACGGCGTTGGACACTTTGAACACCCGTTCGTCCGCGGCCAAAGCGGTTTTTTCCAGCTCCAGGCAGAAGGCCATCATCTCCTCTGGAGAGAGGCGGTCCAGATCTTCATTGTAACACACAACCTGGGGATAACTCGCTGAACCCTCGTGGAAAACCACTTCGTCGGCGGATTCGATGATCTGGGCATTGGCCTTGACCCCCTGGACTAGGAAGTCCACGGAATCCTCATCCAGTTTTTCCACATAGGCATAGCCCACTTTGCCCCCGAAGCGGGCCCGCAGGCCCACACCCTGCTCTACGCTGACCCGGTAATCATCCACCTGACCATCAAACACCCGCACGTTCACACTGCGGGAACGGGTGGCGTAGACTTCCAGTTCCTCCAGGCCGTTGGCCTTCCCAGCCGCGAAGACACGTTCCTTAAACTCCCGAAAATCCATCAGTTGGCCTCCTTCCGTCCGCCTACAGTCATCTCTGTTACCCTGATGGTGGGCTGACCCACATCTGCGGGGATGGAGCCGCTCACCGAACCGCACATACCCTGGCCCGTGGCCAAGTTGGAGGCCACCATGTCGATCTTCTGCAGGATCTCCGAACCCCTGCCGATGAGGGTGGCTCCCCGCACAGGTTCGGCGATCTTGCCGCCCCGCACCATGTAGCCCTCCGCCACCGCGAAGTTGAACTCACCGGTGGCTGGGTTCACTGAACCGCCGCCCATGCGCTTAGCGTACAAGCCGTATTCGGTGTTGGCGATGATCTCCTCGCGGGTGGATTCACCGGCACAGATAAAGGTATTGGTCATGCGGGAGGTGGGGGCGAATTTATACGACTGCCTCCGGGCATTGCCGGTGGGTTCCATACCCATGCGGCGGGCGTTGAGGCGATCGATCATATACCCTTTGAGTATGCCCTTCTCGATGAGCACATTTCTTCTGGTTTTGGTACCCTCATCGTCGATGTTCTGGGACCCCCAGGCGTTGGGGATGGTGCCGTCATCCACCGCGGTCACCAGCTCGCTGGCGATCTTTTCCCCGAGCTTGCCGCTGAACTCGGAAACCCCCTTGGCCACGCTGGTGGCTTCCAGGCTGTGGCCGCAGGCCTCGTGGAAAATGACCCCGCCAAACTCGTTGTCGATGATCACCGGATACTTCCCACCCGGCGCGTAATCGGCATTGACCATGGTCACCGCGCTGTGGGCAGCATCCCGGGCGATTTCCTCCACATCGATGCGTTCAAATAGTTCAAAGCCCATGTGCCGGCCGGGGCCGCGGAAAGCCGACTGTTTTTCCTCGCCCCGGGTGGCCACCGCGTTGATGGACAGCCGGGTCCGCACCCTGCGGTCCTCCGCGAGTAGGCCCTCGGAATTGGCAATGAGCACATTCTGATCCACATCCAGGTAGTGCACCACAACCTGCGTGATCTGCTCATGGAAGCCCGCCGCGGCCAGGTGGGCCTTCTTCATCACCTCAACCTTGTCACGGTGGGGAACCTGCCTGGGCTCCAGGCGCACCGGGTTGAACCTATCCACGGCCATCCGGGCCAGGACCACCGTCTTGCCCTGGGGAACCCCAGGCAGCGCCGCCGCGGCCTCCCTGGCCGTTTTCATCAAGCTCTCCCGCCTCAGGTCATTGGTGTAGGCATAGACCGAGCGCAGACCTTGGAAAATGCGAATCCCTACCCCGTGGTCCCTTCCGCTCACTGCCTCTTCCACCGCACCGTCCAGCATGCGGATCTGGGTGTTGAAAGTGTCTTCCATGAAAATCTCGGCAAAATCACCGCCGGTGGATAGGGCGGCCAACAGCACGTCCGTGATTACGCTTTCCGAAAGCAAGCAAAACCCTCCCAGTTCTGTGATATAATTGTGACGCTAGATTACTTGAGAGAGGATGTCGTTCATGTCGCCAAGTGACATCATCTGGAGATTAGCGGAACGCCTGACTGAACTTCAGGCCCTGTGCGAAGAAAGCATCGGGCAGCTGCATCCCAAGAAGAACCTGGATCTAATCTCCAGCATCGAAGAATGCGAGCGGCTTTGCCGCACCCAGCTCAATATTCTCAACCGCGTGGCCAAGCGCTACTAGCCCAGGCTGCAGACTGGGCAGGTAGACCAGGTGACTGCCGCAGGAGCAGTCCGAGGAACCGAGGCCTGGTGCAGGTAGAGCCGCTCCGGGCAAACGCAGTAGCTGCTCCGCGCAGCGGCATTCCCCTTCTTTCGGGGCCCCGGGAAACACGACAAAACCCAGCAGCTCCGCAGCGGCGCGAAAATAGTCGATGTGCCAGTGCAGCTTCTTAGCTGCCCGGCGGTGCCTGGCGATGCGCTGCTGGAGGTGGCGCTGGGCGCTCCCGCTGTAGGCATAGACACCTGGGGGAAAGGAAAAGGTCCCCAGTTTGCCAACCGTGAGGGAAACCCGGCGCGGCAGATACAGCCAGAGCACATAGACACCGCTGTTCACCATGCTGCAGCCCCTTTCCACCTGCTCTAGTTTAATTCTCGCTGATGCAGGTTTTTCCTTTAGCAACCAGAAATAATACAGTTAAACCTGGAGGATAGGAGGGAAATTGGTGGATGTAAAAGACGTTTTTCGCAGCTTGAGCGAAGCACCAGGTGTATCAGGCTACGAGTTCGGGCTGTTGGAACTGATCAAGCAGGGCTGTCCCTGGGCGGACGAGGCTCGCACCGATAAACTAGGCAATCTGATCTTGCTCAAAAGGGGCCAGGGACCAGAACCCAGGCCCAAAGTGATGCTAGCCGCCCACATGGACGAAATTGGGTTAATCATCACCAAAATTGAGAAGGAAGGCTTCCTGCGCTTCAGTACTGTTGGCGGTTTTGACCAGCGGGTGCTGCTGGCCCAGGAAGTTGTAATCCACGGCAGGAAAGGAACACTCACGGGTATCATCGGCGCAAAGCCGCCCCATATCCAGGCGCCGGGGGAACAGGGCAAGGCGGTGAAGATGGAAGATCTGTTCATCGACGCCGGTTTTGCCAGCGCAGAAGAGGCTAAGCGCCAGGTGCGGGTGGGCGATCTGGTCACCCTGAAGCGCCGGGTTTCCCAGCTTGCGGGCTCCTTCCTCTCCGGCAAAGCTTTTGACGATCGGGCGGGAGTAGCCGCCATTTTAGAATGCTTCCAGGTCCTGTCCACCGTCACGCACCAGGCGGATGTGTACGGTGTGGCCACCGTGCAGGAAGAGGTTGGCCTGCGGGGGGCAGTGACCAGCACCTACGGTATTGTCCCCGATATCGGGATTGCCATAGATGTGGGCTTCGGTGATTCCCCGGGGCTGAGCGAAGAGGAAACCATCAAGCTGTCCAAAGGACCGGGCATTGCCATCGGACCCCATGTTCATCCCAAGCTGCATGCCCGCATGGTGGAAACGGCCAAGGAATGGAACATCAGCTATTCCCTGGACCCCTCGCCCTATCCAGGAGGAACCGATGCCTACGCCATGCAGGTGGCTCGCAGCGGAGTAGCCACTATTTTACTGTCTATTCCCCTGCGTTATATGCACACCCCCGTGGAAACCCTGGATTACCGGGACATCCAGGCTACAGGGCGCTTAATGGCCATGTTCATTGCCGGCCTCGATCATGAATTTGTGGAGGGATTGACATGCTTTTAGCCCGCCTAACCCAAGCCAACGGCGCGCCTGGGCAGGAAGACGAGGTACGGGACCTGATCCGTGCCGCAATCGAACCCCATGTCCAGATCGTGAAAACAGATGCCCTGGGCAACCTCTTGGCCATTAAAAACCCCGATGCTCCCGGACCCAAGGTGATGCTGGCCGCGCACATGGACGAAGTGGCCTTGATGGTTGTGGGGATTGACGGGGACGGCTATCTGAAGTTCCGCCCCATCGGCGGAGTTGATCCCAGGGTTCTAGTGGCCAAAACGGTAGTGGTGGGCAGGAAAAAAGTGCCGGGCGTGATCGGCAGCAAGCCCATCCACCTGCAGAGGCCCGAAGAAAGGGAAAAGGCCTTTACCATCAGGGAAATGGTCATTGATATTGGCGCCAAGAACAGAGAAGAGGCGGAGAAACTGGTGCAGCTTGGGGAAATCGCCTATTTCACCACCGAATACGAAGAGCTGGGCGAAAACAGGGTGAAGGCCAAAGCCCTGGACGACCGGGTGGGCTGCGCCCTGCTCATCCGCCTGCTGCAGGAAGAGGTCTCCTTCCCCTTGATTGCCGCCTTTACCGTTCAAGAAGAAGTGGGCCTGCGGGGTGCCGGCGTGGCCGCCTACCAAGTGGAACCTGATCTGGCCCTGGTTCTGGAGGGGACCACAGCCTCCGATGTGCCGGGGACGGACGACCATAAACAGGCCACTGCCCTAGGGGAGGGACCGGCCATCTCGGTTATGGACCGCTCGGTGATCCCGAACCCCGAACTCGTCCAGGAGCTCTTGGCCCTGGCCGCGGAAAAGGGAATCAAAGTGCAGGTCCGCCGCAGCACCGCCGGGGGCACAGATGCCGGCCAGATTCAGCTGTCCCGGGCCGGGGTAAAAGTTGCGGTGATCTCCGTACCCTGCCGCTACATCCACTCTCCGGCGGCAGTGATGTGCAAAGACGATTTTGAAGGAGCATACCAGCTGGTTAAGCATTATCTAGCACGGCTTGAAGAAAGGGCGGGATTGAGTTGAAAGCCATCATTGAGCAGCTAACACAGGCCTTCGGCCCTTCGGGGTATGAGAGGGAAGTTACAGACTTGATTCGAGAGCTGGTCAAAGACCACGTGGATGAACTCCGCACAGATGTTTTAGGCAACCTCATTGCCATCAAGCACGGCTCCTCCGACGGCAAGAAAATCATGTTCGCGGCCCATACCGATGAAATCGGGATTGTGGTCACCTACATCGACGAGGACGGATTCCTGCGCTTCTCCCCCATCGGCGGAGTGGGCATCACAACCCTCGTGGGCAACCGGGTCCGCTTTGCCAACGGAACCATGGGCGTCATCTACCAAGAGGGCAAGACCGAGTGGAAAGAGCTGACCCTGGACAAACTGTACATCGATATTGGCGCAGCAACGAAAGAAGAAGCTCTGGAGAAGGTGAGCATCGGGGAGTTCGGCATCTTCCACCGGGAGTTCGCCGACCTGGGGAACCGCCTGGTGGCCAAAAGCATGGATGACCGCATTGGCTGCGCGGTACTGGTGGAAGCCCTGAGAAGGATCGAAAAACCCAAACACACCCTGTACTGCGTGTTCACCACCCAGGAAGAAGTGGGCCTGAGGGGCGCCCGCACCGCGGCCTTTGGCCTTGACCCTGACCTGGGCATCGCCCTGGACGTGACCCTCACCGGCGATACCCCTGAGGCCAGGCACATGGCCGTCAGCTTGGGCAAGGGGGCCGCGATCAAGGTCAAGGATTCCTCCCTCATTGCCCATCCCAGGGTTAAAGACCTCCTGGTGGACCTGTGCGAAGCAGGAGGGATCCCCTACCAGATGGAAGTACTGGAACGGGGCGGCACCGACGCGGGGGCCATCCACCTGACCAAGGAAGGGGTCCCTTCGGGAACCATCTCCATCCCCACCCGCTATGTGCACTCGCCCTCGGAAATGGTGGATCTGGGAGATGTCCAGGCCTGTGTAGATCTGGTTGTGGCCCTGGCCGGGGCAGACCTGGACGGCGTGATCTAATCCAGGGCACCAAAAAAGAGCTGCTTGCTGCAGGCAGCTCTTTTTTTGATCACCATCCCTCAAATCAAAGATCCAGATCCCGCCTGACATAACCCCAAGCGCCGGCGGCACAGAGGAGTACCGCCAATCCCAGCAAAAGCAGGGCCGTCTGAACCTCAAAGGGCTCCACGGGCAGCTGGGGATTCCAACCAAAGGGCGAGAGCTTGACCGCCCACTGGGGCAGGTTGATCAAGACGCCGAAATAGACGGCGAATACGGAATAGGCCACATAAGCCCAGAGCAGGACGGTGAAGCGCGGACAGAAGCCCACAATCACCACCGCCGCGCCCAGCATGACCAGCATGCCGGGGAGCTGTGCCAAGCTGGCCACAAGGACTGAGGTTAAGGGCGGCCCCTCCCCCAGCACCGCCTGGACAGCTAAGCCCAAGCCCAGGCCCGAAGCCAGCATGGCCAGGGCGCTCACCAAAACGCCCAGGAGCAGAAAACCCAAAAGCAGATTCAGGCGGGAGACCGGCAGGGCCAGAAGGCTTTCCAGGCGGCCTGCTTTTTCTTCTTTGACCAACCGCACCACAGGGAGGAGGGCGGGAATTACCGCCAGCATAGCCGTGACGTCAATCACCATACTCAAAAACTGCTCCGTCAAGGAATAGCCCTGGACCGAGGGGAGGATTTCCCGCAGGAATTCGTTCCCCGCCAGAAACTCTTCCAGATCAGCGAAGACCGAACCGTAGGAGGCGCCCAGGAGAAGCAGGGCACAAAGCCAGCTGATGATGGCGCTGCGCTGCAGGCGGAGGGCCAACCCGAAGGGGCTGCGCAAGAGCCTGGAAGCCCGCTGCCTGCCGGCCCGGGCCCGGAGATAACCGGAGCCCAGGTCCCGTCCCCAGTTCAAGCGGAAGGCACCGGTCCACAGAACCCCAGCGGCGGCCAGCATGATCCCCACAGGCCACCAGTAATTGGCCACATACACTTGGGTGCGCAGGATCAAACCCAAGGGAGTGGCTAAAGACAACCATTCCCGGCCCAGATCACCCAGGCCCCTCAGTACATAGAGCAGGCCCAGGACTGATAGGGAAAGAATTAGGTTGGCCCGGGAAGTCTCTGCCAGCTGGGCAAAGAGAGCGGTCAAACCCGCAAAAAAGAAACCGGTGGTGCCCACCGCGGTGCCGAAGAGCAGAGAGCCCGCGAGATCCACTGACTCCACCCCCGGGACCCACAGGGCGAGCCCGGTGGCCAGGGCCAGACCTGCATTTTGCATCAGTGCCAGAACCAACGGGGCGGCCAGACTGCTCAAGGAGCCCACGGGCAGGGAGAGCAGCAGCTCGTGCCGGCCATCTTCTTCCGAGCTTCTGGTGAGGGCCTGTACCACCAGGATATTCATGATGGCCGCAAGCATGGCCGCAAAGAGCAGCATCTCGTGGCCCACCATGGCGCCGATGGTGTAGTTGTCCAGGCCCCAGCCCGGTCCCAGCATGAAGGTCATGGCCGGGTTGCGCATGGTCTGGGCCATGGCGGCGCGCTCTGCCGGGCTTTTGTAGATCTGGGCATACGAGACCACAACCAGGAAGTTGAGGAGCACGATGGCCAACGCCCACAGCACCACCTGACGCCGCTCCTGGCGCCAGAAAAACCTGCTTAAGGTCAAGGTGCCCGCAAAGTTGCGCTTCATCGCCGGGTCTCCCCTTCGTAATGGCGGATGAATAGATCCTCCAAGGTGGGCGGGGCGCACTCCAGCCGCACAATCTCAAACCTGCTCAGATGGGCCATCACCGCGCCCAGTTCCTCGGCTTCCACCGAGAAGTACGTAACTCCACCCCGCTCCTGAAGGTCATGGACGCCGCTGAACTGCTCCAGGCCCTCCAGGGGCCTTTTGGTCTGCACAGCAACGTGTGTGCTGGTCAGATGCCTCAGCTCGACCAGGGTGCCGCTTTCGATAATCACGCCGTCCCGGATAATGCTGACCCGGTCGCAGACCTTTTCCACTTCGGAGAGAATATGGCTGGAAAGGAGCACGCTCCGTCCCTGGGCCCTCAACTCCTGCAGGCAGTCCTGGAACACCTGCTCCATAAGGGGGTCCAGGCCTGAAGTGGGCTCATCCAGGATCAGCAGTTCCGCCCCGCTGGACAGGGCGGCAATGAGGGCAACCTTCTGCCGGTTTCCCTTGGAATAGGTGCCGCATTTGCGGCTGGGATCGAGGTCAAACCGCTCCAGGAGCTCCCCGCGGAGGCGCTCGTTTCCTGGCCCCCTAAGGCGCGCCAAAAGATCCAAGACCTCACCGCCTGTGAGGTTGGGCCACAGCTGCACTTCCCCGGGCACATAGGCCACCTGCCGGTGGATCTCCACCGCATCTTTCCAGGCATCTCTGCCGAAAACCGTTGCTGTACCGGCAGTGGGCTTGAGCAAACCCAGCAGGATGCGCATGGTGGTCGTCTTTCCCGCGCCGTTGGGGCCGATAAAGCCGTGGATCTCCCCCCTCCGCACAGCTAAGTTCACACCCTTGAGGGCAGAGATGTCTCCAAAGTTCTTCTTCAGCTCCACCGTCTCCAAAACGGTCACAGCCGGACCTCCCTTCGTAAAAGAGTGCCCTCTTGATCCAAAAGGGCACCGGGTTCACTGCAAGACTTTGCTTTAGACTAGAGCAGGCTCTTAACTCTTTCCACCTGGTTGGTGATGATGCCGTCGATGCGGCACAGTTTCATCCGCTCAACATCTGCCTCTTCATCCACTGTCCAGACGTTGACCATCATCCCGTTTTGCTGAGCCGCGGTGACAATTTCGGGAATAACGGCGTGATGATAGGGATGGAGCACCGTGGCCCCGATGCTCTTGGCATAGACCCAGGGGTTTACCAGGGCCGCTGTGTAGAGGATCGCGGTGCGGGCCTGGGGCTTCAAACCCACCAGGTGAGCCAGGGCATAGTGGTTAAACGAGGATATAATAGTGCGTTCCCAGAAGTCATAGCGATCCAGCAGCTGCACCAGTTGTTCGTTGAGTTGCTCAAAGCCCAACCCAGTCTTGACCTCGATGTTGAGCAGGACATCTTTGTCCTTCAGCAGCTCCAGAACCTTCTTCAAGGTGGGGATTTTTTCACCTGCAAACTCGGGGGCAAACCAGGAACCGGCATCTAGAGCCTGCAGTTCCGCCAGGGTAAAGGCCCCTACAGGGCCCTTGCCATCTGTGGTCCGGTTCACCGTGTCATCGTGGATCACCACGATTTCCCCGTCACCGGTGAGGTGCACGTCAAGTTCAATTCCGTCCGTCCCGGCCGCGAGGGCCAACTCGAATGCTGCCATGGTGTTCTCCGGGGCTTTCGCCGAGTAGCCCCGATGTGCTATTACGATCACGCTTATCATCTCCCGCCTTTTAGTGCTTTCAGATCTATCCTGCCGGCGAAAACCTTGGTGGCCGGCCCGGACATAGAGACATGATTGCCTGCACTCCACTCAATGGTGAGCTCGCCGCCGGGGAGCACAACCTCCACCGGTGACTGGACGAAGCCTTCCCTGATGGACACCACCGCGGCTGCACACGCGCCGGTTCCGCAGGCCAGGGTGGGCCCTGCCCCCCGCTCCCACACCCGCACTTTCAGCCGGTTGGCACTCACAACCTGGACGAACTCGATGTTGGCCTTCTGGGGCCACACCGGGTGGTTTTCCAGGGTTGGGCCCCACATGGCCAGGTTGACCTCATCTACGTCGTCCACAAAGACCACCGCGTGGGGATTGCCCATGGAAACAGGGTGGCAGATCCATTCCCGCCCAGAGGCCGCAAGGGACAGCGGCCCCTCCAAATCTGGCTCACCCATATCCACCCTGTACAGTCCACCACTGGCCACAATCTCCTTCACCCCGGCCAAAGTGCCGATGCGCAGCGCAGGTCCTTCCGCCAAAGCCTGGTCCAGCAGATAGTGGGCCATGCAGCGGACGGCATTGCCGCACATTTCAGCCTCGGAACCATCGGCGTTAAAGATGCGCATGGTGAACAGCCCAGCCTCTTTGGTGATCAGCACAAGGCCGTCTGCTCCGATCCCAAAGTGGCGGTGACAGAGCAATCTTGCTAGCTCTTCGCCTTCCGGTAGCAGTTTTCCTCCAAAGTCTTCCATGAAAATGAAGTCATTGCCCAGGCCGTGGTATTTGCTAAAAGCATATTCCACCCTTCTCCCTCCCCACTACAGCAGATGAAAGGCGACCTTGTTAATGGCAGCCTCAATATCCCGCAAGTCTTCTTCGGTAACCAGGTGATTGAGGTGAATTTGAACGGCCCGGCTCAACAGGGCTAAGGTCTGGGGGCAGGTCTCGGGGGAATAGTCCACGCTGCTCCCCTCCGCCAAACTCCAGGGATAACTTCTACCCCAGGGATCCCGCTTGGCCATGAGGAACTCCCAGTTCACGTAGATATGCTGATCGCGGGCCCTGCGGTCCCAGACCTGGAAGGCCGGGATGCCTTCTGCGGTGAGAGCCTGCGCGGTTAGCCTCGCCTTTTCCTCGTCTGCCACGTAAAAGATCAGGCTGACTCCCAGATCACGCTCTGTGCCGAACACGGGGGAAAGTTCGATCTTCTCCTGGTTGCGGAGCCGTTCCACCAGTTTGCGCTTGTTCTCCCGGGTAGCGCGTACAAGATCTGGCATTTTCTCCAGCTGGCCCAGGGAAAGGGCTGCCTGCAGCTCGGTGAGGCGGTAATTCTGGCCGGGGAAGGCGGGTATCTTTCGTTCCAGGAAACGGAACTGATAGCCGGCCCCATCGTGGTACAAAACCGCCCGCTGCCACAGCTCCTCGGAGTTGGTGACCAGCATGCCCCCCTCCCCCGCGGCAATGACTTTGGATTGCTGCAGGCTGAAGCAGCCCACATGGCCCAAAGAGCCCAAGGGACGGCCGCGGTAAGTGCCTCCATTGGCCTGGGCCACATCCTCAATAACCATGAGGTTGTGCTTTTGGGCCACGGCCAGAATCTCATCCATGGCCGCGGAAATCCCCCGCATGTGCACCACAATGACCGCCTTGGTGCGGGAAGTGATCTTGGCCTCGAGATCCTGGGGATCCAAGGTCAAACTGGAATCCACCTCCGCCAAAACAGGTACAGCGCCCACTACAGCCACCGCGGCAGCGGTGGCCACCCAGGTATAGGCGGGGATGATCACTTCATGACCCGGTCCCACGCCCACGGCGATCAGCGCGCAGATCAGGGCCGAAGTGCCCGAATTGACCGCCAGGGCATAGTCGGTACCCACAAAGCGCTTGTACTCCTCTTCCAGGGCCGCGGCCTCAGATGTTTCCAGACCGTCGGGGAGGTAACGGAAGATGCGCTTTTTCTCCAACACCTGAAGAACCCTGGCCTTCTCTTCGGCTCCCAAGGCCTCACTGCCCATATATTTGGACACCCACGGCTTGGTCCTAACGGGAGGACCTCCGTGGATCGCCAGTTTCTCCACGCTCACCACTCCCATCCTCATCACTTCTAACTGTTCTGGAGGTCTGCCCCGATTCCTCTTGGAAGGAAAAAACCGGGCAGAACCCCGGCTTTTATTATACTCCATTCTCTTTAGGCTGTCTCTTTTTTCCGCAGGGCCCGCACCCGCTCCCACACAGCTGGATCCAAGGGCCGGTCAAAGGCCCGAAATCCCGCCAGGGTAAAGCCCAGCTTCTTGGCGAGGCCGCGCATCAGCTCCAGGTGCTCCAGGCTGAGGTCAGCCCCTATGCTCATGTGCTCGTAGCGCCCCTCCAGGGCCAGCATCATGGTTTCAGACATGCAGGCAAAGGCCGTACCCTTTTCAAAACCGAAATTCCAGCCCAGATCGGGGCTGCCGGGCAGGGCAATCACTCCGCCATCGATTACCAAGACATCGGGGCGCTCCTCCAGCACCTCCTTACTCACGTTGCTGGGTCTGGACATGTCACAGACCACCGCACCCCGCTTGAGCACATCGGGGGTGATCAGCGCTTCCAGGCTGCTGGTGGCCGCCAGAATCAGATCGGCCCGGGGCAGGTGCGCCCGGCTGTCCACAGTCAAGGTCAAGGGAGCGCCGCTGGCCAGCACTTCCCGGGCAAACTCCACCCACACGCTCAAGGGCGCATCTTCCGCCGGTACAGAGTCCAGCTGCGCCGCAAAGGCGCCCAAGCTGCCCGGGGCCAATTGGCGGCCGGAACCGGCAAGGGTGCGCAGGTGCTGGATGATCTCCACCGCCACCTTGAGCATGCGGTATTCGCTTTTTTCCGGACGGGCAGGGTTGCCGATCAGGATCAGGTTCTGCACCTGCTCACTCAGGAGAATGGCCAAGGCCTTACCGATGGCCCCACCGGCCCCCACCACCGCCCCGGTGGCGGTGGCCATTTCCAGTCCAACCTCTTTGGCAGCTGAAACGGCCGCTTCCACACCGGAAACCACTGTGTAACTGTTGCCGGTGGTCAGGGCCACATCGGTGTAGGGCAGGAGCTGCCTACCCCCCATGGTCACAACGGAGGTGTAGGCCCCCAGTCCCACAAGGCGCGCCCCCCGCTCCACGGCTAAGTCAATGGCAGCCAGGATCTCCCGTCTGGACTGTTCCTTATCCATGGCCAAGAGCTGGGCGGCGGTTTTGGGCACGCAGATGAAATCGCCGTAGGCACTGCGGCCGCAGTTGTCCACCACCCTTGTGCTGGCCACCACAAAAGGTTCCACCAGATCATTCCAGCGGGAGCTGAGATCCTCCAGCTGTTCAGCTGTTAAGTCCGCCAAGCTGGCGTCGAATTCAGAGTAATTGTCCAAATCCACGGGGTGCACCAAGAAGGCGAAGCGGCCATCGCCCGGTTGGGGACGGGCCTCCTCCACCGTTTGGGGCTGAGCCGCACCGTTCAAAGCAGCCGGGCGGCTGTAGCCGATGAGGTGACCCAAAAAGGCAGCGGTGTTTCTAGAGGCGAGAAGTCCGCAAGCCCGTTCCACCGCCTGCACCACCCGTTCGATCTCCGTCTCGCCCATGGTCAGGGGGGGCTCGATGCGGATCACACTGGCACCGTTAAGGGTGGGGGCCACCCGCACCCGCTCCACGTTCAAAAGGTAAGAGGCCACCATGGGGGTGAGCAGCTCCTGCTCGGCCATAACCCCCAGCAGGCTGTGGGGATAGGGATCCCGGGAATTGACAAACTCGATGCCCAGCATAAAGCCGCGCCCGCGGATGGCCTTCACCACCTGCGGGTACTTGGCCGCGACCCGCTCTAGGCCAGCCTTGAGCTTGGCCCCTTTTTCCCGGACGGACCGCAGGAGGGCACCATCGTCTTTGGTCAAGAGCTCCAGGACGGCCAGGCCCACCCGGGCGCCCAGGGAGTTGCCGGCAAAGGTGGAGGAGTGCTTCAGGCCGAAATCCTCTGTGTAGACCTCTGCCCGGCAGAGCACCGCTCCGATGGGAATAAGGCCTCCGCCCAGGGCCTTGGCCAACACCATCACATCGGGCGTAACCCCTTCTTCGGCGCAGGCAAAGAGCGCGCCGGTACGCCCCAAACCAGTTTGGATTTCATCGAAGATGGTCAGTACCCCATGGCGGGCACAAAGCTCCTGTACCTGCTTCAGGTAGCCCTGGGGCGGCTCCACAATGCCCCCTTCTCCCTGAATGGGCTCCACGATAAAGGCTGCCGTATCCCCGGCGTGTTCTGCTAGATAGCTTTCCAGGGCCTCCAGATCCCCGTAGGGAATGTGGCGAAAGCCCGGAACCGGAGCCCCGAAGGCGCTTTGGTAGTTTTCATTGCCGGTTGCCGACAGGGCGCCCAGCGTTTTGCCGTGGAAGCTGTTTCTGGTGGAGAGGATCACAGGTTTGCCCGTTTTGGCCCGCACCAGTTTGAAGGCGGCCTCCACAGCCTCGGCCCCGCTGTTGGCAAAGGTGACATACTGAAATCCGCTGGGGGCGAGGGCAATCAAGCGGGCGGCCAGCTCCCCCGCGGCTTCCAGAAGGGAGGGCTGGATGAAGCTGGGCTCCTGACGCGCCTCCAGTTCATGCAGGGCCCGCCAGATCTCGGGAGGGTTGTAGCCAAAGGGCAGCGCGCCGTAGGCGGCAATGCAGTCAAGGTACTCCTGCCCCGTATGGTCATAGAGGTAAGGGCCTTGGCCCCGCTGAAAACGCTTATCCAGACCGATATCCTGGAGCAGTTTTCCCAGGTGCGGATTGACAAATTCTATGTACGGATGCATCCTTGTACCTCCCCGGAGTATTGAGCACACTTTGTGCACAATGCTAATTATACCAACTCTAGGCAGGGATTTCAATGAAAAAGTTAAACATTAGGAGAGGAGGGCCCCTACGGGGAGCGCCCCGCGGGAAATCACTAGGGGGGTACAGGATGAGAAGAAGCCTGGCAGTACTGCTTTTGTGCCTGCTGCTCTCGGCGACAGCAGCAGCTAGCATTCACGTTTTTTACCTGCCGGAGAGCGGTTTTCTGCGGGTATCGGGGGAAGTGATTCTCAAACCGGAGACCGCATCCCAGTCACTGCTCCTCTTCCCTGAGGCCCACGTCACCGAATTCTGGGCCGACAGTCTGGTGGAATACAGCGTGGAAAGATCTGCCCACGGCACCGCGGTGATCTTTGCCCTGCGGGAGCTGGGTCCCCAAACAATCACCTTCTCCTACGAGGGGTTGGTGGAACCGCAGCTGCACGAGGCGGTGCTGGGGCGGGACCAGCTCTGGCTGCCGGAGTTCACAGCGCCAGTGGAGGAATGGACGGTGGTGCTGCAGCTCCCAGAAGAATGGGAAGTGGCTGCGGGAGAAGTGGTGCAACTTGATGCCGAAGGTACCTTCCAGCTGATCCATTTGGCGCCCTCAGCCGGGTATCCCACCGTGAAGCTGCTTAGCAGAGCCGCTGCCCTGGAGGAGCTGGCCCAGAACGGCGAAGCCGCTGCAGAACCGGTTGAGGAGGAAGAAGCAGAGGCGGAACTTCCCACGGAAAGTCCCCGCCCCACGGGGATCGCCTCCCGGATCCAACTGCAGATCAACAGGTTCACCAGGGCTTTGAACCAGCGCAGCCTGACTGAACTGAGCGAGCTGCTCAGCCCAGCGCTGCAGGAAAAAGGGCTGGCCCAGTATCTAGCCAGCCTGCCCATGTATTTCGGCACAGTTACCAGTGAAGTTGTCCAGGTGCCCGAGGATCCCAGCGGCACCTATGTGGTAGTCTTTTCCACCGAGCGCGGCCCCCGCTATACAGCAGCCATGGCCTGGCAGGAGACCGCCGGTTTCCTGCAGATGTACCACTTCCACCTCACGCCCGCGGCACCGGATGTGCCCCAGGAAATCCGGGATTCCTGCGCGCAGTTTGTGCAGGATCTCCAGGCTGCCCTGGCCGACCAAGACCGGAGTGCGCTGGAGGCCCTCTTCGCGCCCGATCTGCGCCAGGATCCAGCGGCAACCGCGGACCTGCTGTTCGCTCTGGCGGAGGGCGCCCAGTGGGAGATAGTCCAGATCAGCCTGGAACCCTTCGCGGTGATTGTGGTGGTACCCACGGGTTCCACCAGCCTACTGCTGCAGCTGGATCTAACCCCCGGCCTCTACCACTGGCTGCTCAAGGGACTGCAAATTGTGCCCCTGCCTTAGCGTTTGGACACGATGTACGACATGGCAAAGGCCAAAACTAACCTAGGCACCAACAGCAGCAAAAGCGGTGCCCCCAGGACCAGGAAGATGATGGTATCTTCCACCAGGGCATGGGCTATGGCCATGAAGGTGCCGATAACCTTTGCCTCCCTGGCGCTCACCTGCCCGGTGCGCACATGGTTGATGATCAGGCCCGAGCCGTAGGTCAAGCCGAAGAGCATGGCCACCACCAGCGGAAAAACGCCCTCCTCGCCAACGCCAATGCGCCTAAAGGGCTTAGCCGCGTAGTGGTTCAGCTTCTGCAGCCAGCCGTTGCCCTGGGCGATCTCCAGAACGATCATCAAAGGAACAACTATCAGTCCGATGGTGATAACTCCCCTGACTCCCTGCACAAATCCTTCCCACAGCACCGTCACGACAGCACCACCCCCAAGAGCCAGCCCACCGCCAGCGAGCAGCCGAGGCGGATGAAGAAAATATAGCTTAAGGGGCTGCCCGCCTTTTTGCTGATGGGCAGCTCCACCAGCAGCGAATGGCAGAAGGTGAGCATCACCGCGCAGATGGTGATCTCCTGCCAGCTGAGGGTGAGGGCCATGATGCTGCCCGCCGCGGCGTAGAGGTTGATGAAATAGCCGCTAAAAAGCACCACAGCAGCATCTCCCGACAGCCCAAACCAGCTCAGATAGGGGGCAAAAAGCGCAGTGATGCTCTCCAAAAGGCCGCTGGCCTTAAAAAGAGCCACCACCACCGCCGTGGGCACCACCACTTTAGCCAGTTCCCAGGTGGTCTCTAGCCCCGCTTTAGCACCCCTTTGAATCATGTTCGCTGTGATCTGCATTCCTTGCCACTTCTCCTTCCCGCATCCTTTTCCACAAAGACAGCATTTCCTTAGGCAGTGGACAGGTGAACACGCACTGCCCCCCAGTGCGGGGATGGATGAACTCCACCCGCCAGGAGTGGAGGGCCTGCCCCGGCAGCTCCGGCAGGGCCTCACCGTAGAGGGGATCTCCCACCACGGGGTAGCCTAGATGGGAAAAGTGCACCCGGATCTGGTGGGTGCGCCCGCTTCCCAAGCGCGCCCGCACCAAAGTTGCCTCCTGGCCCCGGCGCAGCACCTGGTACACCGTCCTGGCCGCCTTACCCTGGGGGTCCGCCGTCCGCTTGACCCCGTGGTCCTGCATCCGGGCGATGGGTGCCTCAATGACACCCTGATCTTCCCGGAGCTGGCCCCGGACCAGCGCCAGGTATTCCCTAACCAGCTCCCGCCGGCGCAGCTGCTGCACGAGCCCATGGTGGGTATAGGGTTCTTTGGCCACCAGGATCAGTCCGGAGGTGTCCTTATCCAAACGGTGGACCAAACGCACCTTGGTCTTCAGGCCCAGAACCTGCCAGTAATGGGCGATGGCATTGGCCAGCGTGCCTTCTTGATAGCTCCCGGTGGGGTGGGCCGCCATCCCCGGGGGTTTGTTCACCACCAAGAGATAATCATCTTCATAGACGATGTCTAAAGGGAGCGCCTCCGGCTGCAGCTCCGTAGCCTCATCGAAAAAGACGATCTGGATCTGATCCCCGGCCCGGACCCTTCTGCTCAAGTAATCCCTCTGGCCGTTGAGGAAGATCCCGCCGCCCTTCTTCATGCGCCTGAGCAGGCCCCGGGTGAGCCCCAGCCGGCCGCAGACGATATCCCTAACCATGAGCCCCTCTTCCTGCTCCTCTACAATGGCCGTAAGCACATAGGGATGGTCTAGCATGCCGCCCCTCCCCTGCTCCGCAGCCTCTGGATGGTCAGGGCCGCCGTGAAAAGGAGGGTTGCCACCAAGACCACCGTGGCCCCCGGCGGTGCACCGAAGAAATAGGAGATGTACAGGCCCAGGAAGGAAGAGACCAAACCAAACAGTGCCGCCAGCAGTATCTGCAGCTTAAGCCGCTTGGTGACGAGCCCCGCGGTGGCCGCGGGCGTGATCAAGAGGGCCACAACCAGCACAACTCCCACCGCTTGGATGGAAATGACTATGGCCACGGCAGTCAGGGCCAGCAGCAGGCTCTGGAACAGCACCACGGGAAAACCAGCGGCTTCAGCCCCCAGGGGGTCAAAGGAAGCCAGTACCAGCTGGGGGAAAAACAACACTAAGACCACCACAAGCAGCAGGGCAAAGGCGGCAATTAGGACAATCTCCCTGGCTTGGATGGCCAGCACCGAGCCGAGGAGCAGACTGTTCAGATCGCCCATGAAGCCGGGGCTTGTGGACAGAAGCACAATGCCCAAAGCAAAGACACCGGTGAAGAGAATGGCCAGGGCCGTATCGTTCCTCACATTGGAAACCCGGGTCAAAACCACAACCCCCAGGGAAGTTACAAGAGCAAAGAACAGGGCACTGACGTGGATGCTGATGCCTAAAAGCAGTCCCACGGCGATGCCGGTGAAGGCGGTGTGGGCAATGGCATCACCCATGAAGGCCAGACCCTTGAGCACCACAAAGGTACCGATGGCTGCCGCCACGACGGCCACAAGTCCCACGCCCACAAAGGCCCGCACCATAAACCCGTACTGCAAAGGCTCCAGCAAGAGTTCAAGATTCATGCAGCATAACCTCCCCACCCTCACCCACTTTGGGAAAGTGCCTGGCGAACAGCTCCACCATGATCTCCTCCGTCAAAACTTGAGCGGGGGTACCCACCGCCAGCACCCTGCCGTTGAGGGCCAAAACTTGATCAAAGCACTCGGTCAAGCAGTCCAGGTCATGGGTGGCGGCAATGATGGTCTTGCCAGCTTTCCTCAGCTCCACCAAAAGATCCGCCAGCTCGTGCTGGGCTTGGGCATCAAGGCCCGTTGTGGGTTCGTCCAAGAGGATCAGGTCTGCCTCCTGAACCAGTGCCCGGGCTAGAAATACCCGCTGCCGCTGCCCCCCGCTGAGGGCGCCGATCTGCACCTTCTCCAGGCCTCCCAGACCGAAGAACTCCAGGGCTGAACGGCTGGCGGCATAGTCTTCCCGGCGCAGCCGGCCCCAGAGGCCCTTTCTCACCAGCCGTCCCTGGAGCACCACTTCCAGGACAGTGATGGGAAAAGCCCAATCCACCTCTTCCCCCTGGGGCAGGTAGGCTGCCCTTTTACGCCCCTCCTCTGGGCTCTGCCCAAGCAGGGTCAGGGCGTCGTAGCTCACAGGTTTGAGCAGGCCCACGGCGGTTTTGAGCAGGGTGGATTTACCGCCGCCGTTGGGGCCGATAATGGCCGCTAAAGTCCCCCGGGGCACCTGCCAGGACACATCGCGCAAAACGATGCGCTCCTGGTAGCCTGCGGTCAGGTTCTGGATATCCAGGGCTAACTCCGCTGCTTGCACCTTCATCTCCAGGCCTCCACTAACGTCCGTAAATTGTACGCCATCATCTGCAGATAGGTGGGCACCTCACTGGTGAGGCTGTCGCTGTAGAGCACATGGACCGCGGCCCCCGCTTCCCGGGCCAGGGCCTGCATGTAGCGGGTGCCGCTGCTGATCTGCGGTTCGGTGAACACCACAGGCCTATCCAGCCTGCCCAAAAGCTCCACCAACCGCCCTAGATCCCGGGGATTGGGCTCTGCCTCCGGGTTTTCCACCAGGAATTCCACCACGGCAAAGCCGTAGCGCTCAGCCAGATGGCCAAAAGCGTTGTGGTAAGTGATGATCACCCTGCTTTCTGCAGGGATGGTCTCCAGCTCAGCCCGGAACCTCTCGTCCAGGGCCCAGAGCTCCTGGATGTACGCCTGGGCGCGCCCGGCAAAAAAGTCGCCCAGCTCCGGCCGCAGCTCCGTTAAGGCCGCGGCGATCCTTTCCACATAGGCTACGGCATTGGGCACGCTGAGCCACAGATGGGGATCGGCTGTATGCCCGTGACCGTGACCGTGATCGTGGTGATCCACATCAGGGACCAGCCCCTCCGAGAGCTGGAGCAGGGGGATCCCTGGCCGGGCAGCGCTTTTCACCAAGGGCAGCAGCCAATCATCGAAACCTGCCCCGTTGGCCACCACCAACTCGGCCCTGGCCACCAAACCCGCCTCCCGGGGCGAGGGTTCCCAGGTATGGGGATCCGCCCCCAGGGGTACCAGAGAACTTACGGTCACCGCCTCTCCCCCCACCTGCTCCACGAAATCCTGCAGGATGGAAAAGGTGGCCACCACCTGCACGGGCCGGGCCGCGAGGAGAGGAGTGCTCCCCCAAAACAGTCCCCAGATCAGAACAGCCAACAGCACGCCGCGGACGTTTCGCTGCACACAATCACCCACCTTTCCAAAACGAGAGCAGCCTACCTAGGGGGGCTGCTCTGCAGCACAACACCTTCCGCCTGCAGCCAGCAGCTGCCCAAAGCCGCGGGCAGCAGGCAGGACTGGCCCGCCGCCAGCTCGGAGACGGAACCTTGACACCTAATCTCCGCCCTCCCCCCTAGAGCAGTTAAAACCTGGAACCTATCTTCCAGCTCAAGGAGAAGCCCTTGGGGTTTGTCCAGCACGGCGAAGTGAAAATAACGGGAGCAGCGGGCCAGCTGGTAGCCTCCATCAAGGGCTCGGGGCGAAAAATCGATCACATCCAGCGCCTCTTGGATATGGAGCTCGCGGGATTGCCCTTGGGCATCGACGCGGTCCCAATCGTAGACCCGGTAGGTGGTATCGGAATTCTGCTGGATCTCCGCGACCAGGCAGCCTGCCCCCAAAGCATGCACCAGTCCCGCGGAGACGGGGTAGATCTCACCTGGCCGGACAGGGACCTTGTTTAGGCAGGCTAAGATGGCCTGGCCCCCCTCCTCAATGGCCTGGGCGAACTGACCTTTGGTCACGCCGGGCTTCAGACCCCAGACGATCCAGGCACCGGGCTCGCTGTGCACTATATACCACAACTCGGTTTTGCCCCACGGCTCGCCCTGCGCCTGGGCATAGTCATCGTGGGGATGGACCTGCACCGAAAGGTCATCCTGGGCGTCGATGAGCTTAAACAAAAGGGGAAACCTCCCCGAGGCGGGAACAGCGCTGCCCAGCAGCTCTTCACCATATTCTTCCATCAATTCCACCAGGTTCTTGCCCGCCAAAGGCCCCCGTTCCACCACGCTGGTGCCGTGGGGATGTGCGGCCACATCCCAGCTTTCGCCGACGGATCCGGGAGGCAGGGCCCGTCCCAGGATCTGTTCCAGCCGCCTGCCTCCCCAGATCTTCTCTTTGTAGATGGGGTGAAACGTCAAAGGATAAAGTTCAGGTCTCATGGAATGCCTCCTACTTCAACCGCTGCTCCAGCTGTTTCCTGGCCTCCTCAAAGCCCGGCTTGCCCAGGAGGGCAAACATATTCCGCTTGTACATCTCCACGCCGGGCTGATCGAAAGGATTGACCCCCAAAAGGTAACCGCTCAGGGCACAAGCCTTTTCGAAGAAGTAAATCAGTGCCCCGAGGTAGAAGGGGCTCAGCTCGGGTACATCCACCACCAGGTTGGGCACTCCCCCGTCGGTATGGGCCAAGAGCGTGCCCTGAAAAGCCTTCCGGTTGATTTCAGCAAGGGTTCTGCCCGCCAGGTAGTTGAGTCCGTCCCGGTCGCCGGGATCATGGGGTACCTCCAGCCCTGCCCCTGTTTCCACCCAGATGGTGGTGGCAAAGAGGCTGCGGGCACCGTCCTGCATAAACTGGCCCAGGGAATGGAGATCGGTTGTGAAGTTGACGCTGGCTGGGTAGATGCCCTTGTGGTCCTTGCCCTCGCTTTCGCCAAACAGCTGTTTCCACCATTCGCTGAAATAGTGGAGGGAAGGTTCGTAGTTCACCAAAACCTCGATGCTCTTCCCTTTGCGCTGGAGAATGCTGCGCAGGGCCGCATACTGGTAGGCACCGTTCTCACTGAGCTCCGGCCGGCTGAACCAGCCCCGGGCCGCGGCCGCACCCTCCAGGAGCGCCTCGATGTCAATGCCGGCTGCGGCGATGGGCAGGAGTCCCACCGGCGTCAAAACGGAAAACCTGCCCCCAACATCGTCGGGTATAACAAAGCTGGTGTAACCTTCCGCTTCCGCCATGGCCCGCAGGGCACCTTTGGAGCTGTCGGTGGTGACGTAGATCCTCTCCCTGGCCCCTGCCGCCCCATATTTCTTCTCCAAAAGCTCCCGGAAAAGGCGGAAGGCGATGGCAGGCTCCGTGGTGGTGCCGGATTTGGAGATCACGTTCACGGAAATGTCCAGGTCGGCCACGAGCTCCAGCAGATCCTCAAGGTACTTCCCGCTGATGTTCTGCCCCGCAAAGAAAATCTGGGGCCACTGGCGGACCTCGCTCCTCAGCACGTTGTAAAAGGAGTGGGATAGCGCGGAAATCACGGCCCGGGCTCCCAGATAAGACCCGCCGATGCCGATCACGATCAGGGCCTGGCTCTGCTGCTGGATCCGTTGGGCGGCCTCCTTCAGGCGGGCCAGTTCCCCACGATCAAACTTGGCCGGAAGATCGAGCCAGCCCAAAAAACTGCTCCCGGCACCTGACCCCTCGTGCAGCTGCCTGTGGGCCAGGGCCACCGCCGGTGCCAGGTGCTCTAGTTCATCTGGGCGCACAAAGGGCCCCGCGTAACTGTGGTTAAAAAGAAGTTCTCGCACTTCTAGAATCCTTCCCTTCTCAAAGCTCTTTCCCTTTCTACTCAATACGACACTGCGGGTGAGGTACCTTCCCTGCCATCCCACTTTGTGGTAGACTAAAACCGGAGGTGAAACAACTTGGATGTGGCAATAATCGCAGCCATGGAAGAAGAAGTGGCACAGCTGCGCGCCCAGCTGTCCCAGGCACAGGAAGTGGCAGCGTTCTTTGTGGATCTGCCCATTTACCGGGGCCAGCTGCTGGGTCTGGATGCGGTGCTCGCGCGCTGCGGCATTGGAAAAGTCAACGCCGCCTTGGCGACTCAATACACCATAGATCATTTCAAACCCCGGGTGATTCTAACCTGCGGGGTAGCGGGGGCCATCAGCCCCGAGGTGCGTATTGGCGATGTGGTCATCTCCACGGGAGCTCAGCAGCATGATGTGGATGCCCGGGGGTTTGGCTATGAGCGGGGAGTAATCCCGCGGCTGGCCACAAGCCTCTTCCCCGCGGATCCCGATCTGGTGGAATTGGCAGCGGAAGCAGCCGTGGAAAAGCTGGGGGCTCAGCGGGTACATCAGGGCCTGGTGGTCTCAGGCGATCTCTTTGTCCATTCCCGGGAGCAGAGGGAGGAAATCCTCCGGTTTTTCCCCGGGGCCCTGTGCACAGACATGGAAGCCGCGGCCATCGCCCAGGTGGCAGCGGCAAACGGCATACCCTACCTCAGCTTGCAGGCCATGTCTGATCAAGCTGATGAAGAGGCGGGCCAGGCCTTCTACCAAACCCTAGATGAAGTTCTGGCGGGCTTGAACCAAGTCGTGCTAGGGCTGCTGCAGCGGCTGAGGGCCCAGCTCTGACTGCTCAGCATGGCGCCACTCCCAGAAATGCAGGATGGCCTGGCTGAGCCTTTGGGCCAGTGCCGAGCGGAACTGGGGATCGCCAAGTTTGGCGAGGTCAGCTGGATTGGACATGAACCCCACTTCCACCAGGACAACGGGGGGCCTGGCCTTTAAAAGCAGGAGCGTGCTGCGGGGTATGGGTGCCCGCTCATTGAGCACCTGCACCTTGGCCAGCTCTTCCAGCACCAGCTGGGCGTAGCGCTCACCCAGGTAGCTGTCTTTCATGAAAAACACGATGGCCCCAGCTTCGCTGGAATCCTTAGCCGCATTGGCGTGCACGCTCATGCCCACCTGGGCCTGGTTCATGAGCTTAAAACGGCCCAGGAGATCCCGGCGGTGGCGGGTGCCTTCACTCACCAGGTGGCTCACATCGCGATCAGAATCCCGGGTGAGCCCCACCTTCAGGCCCCTGCTTTCCAGGATTGCGGCCATCTGCAGCACGATGTCCAGCACATAGTCTTTTTCATAGAGCTCACCTGCCCCAATGGCCCCTGGGTCGATGCCGCCGTGCCCCGCATCCAGCATCACATCATAGACGATCTCTTGATGCAGGAGGCTCAAGGCGTGTAGACCCAAGGGATAGTTGTGGTAAAGGGCCAGCAGGATCACCACACCTAAGGCGGCTAGAATACACCAGCCCACACCCTTGGGCAGGATGAGAATGTACAAACGGGACATGCTTGGGCCCCCTTTCCTTCCCATGTATATTCTGGAAAGGGTTGCCCTAGCAGAGTATCGACTCTAGAAAGGAAGTGAAAGGGATGAAGAGAGTACTGTGTTTGGCGCTGATTTTGGTCCTCCTGTTCAGCAGTCTTGCCGCCGCGGCTAAGCTTCCCGGGGAAATCTTGGAAGAAGCCGCCGCCGTCCTGAAAGAGATGACCCAGCAGCCAGACTCTGAACAGCTCCAGAGCATGCTGCGCACCGCCCACGGAGTCGCCATCTTCCCGTCGGTTATCAAGGCGGGGCTGGGCGTGGGCGGCAGATACGGCGAAGGGGTAGTGCTTAGGCGCGATGAGTCCACAGGCAAGTGGTACGGCCCCTATTTCGTAGAAATGATGGGCCTCTCCTATGGACTGCAGATCGGTTTGCAGAACATCTCCCTGGTTTTGGTGGTGGCCACGGAAGAAGGCATCAAAAGCCTGCAGGAGGGGCGGATCACCTTAGGCGGCAACATCTCCCTGGCCGCGGGACCCGTGGGCCGCTCTGCGGAGGCGGGCACCGACATCCAGCTGAAAGCGGCCATGTACAGCTACTCCATGAGCCGCGGCGTTTTTGCTGGCGCTTCTTTGGAAGGTTCCACCATCAACAACAACGCCAGTGCCAACCGGGTGTACTGGGATGGGGACATGACTCCCCGCCAGATGCTCAACCAGGAAGCTAAAGGGGAGGCGATCCAAGCGCTCCTGGATGAGCTGAACCGCATCAGCACAGAAGCACCGGAAGGATGAGGCCATGAACGAGATTAAAGTAGAGAGCTTTTCCCTGGACCACACCAAGGTTCAGGCACCGTATGTCCGGCAGGCGGAGATCTTCCACACCCCCAAGGGTGATGTCATCACGAAGTACGATCTCCGCTTCACCCAGCCCAATCAGGAGATTATGTCCACCGGCGCGGTGCACGCGCTGGAGCACTTCCTGGCGGGATTCCTCCGGGCAGAACTGCAGGGGGTGATCGACCTTTCCCCCATGGGCTGCCGCACGGGGTTCTACCTGATCAAACTGGGCCAGGCCAGTGAAGCTGAGGTTGCCCAGGCCCTGATTCGCGCCTTGGGGAAAGTGCTGGAAGCAGAGACAGTCCCGGCCCGCAGCCCCGTGCAGTGCGGCAACTACCGGGACCTCTCCCTGTTCGGCGCCAAGGAATACGCCAGGGCGGTGAAAGAAAGGCTGGCAGAAAGATACCAAGCGGCGAAGAGCTAGCCGCGCTAAAGGGGAACCCAAGCTCAGGCCCGGGTTCCCCTTTTTTGATCGCTTGCTACTTCTTCTGCAGTTTGGCCCAGGTATCCTTCAGGGGTACCGTGCGGTTGAAAACCAGCCGCTCCGCCGTGGAATCGAGGTCGGCGCAGAAATACCCGAGCCGCTCGAACTGGAACTTGTCGCCGGGCTGAACATCCTTCAGGCTCAACTCAACCCGGGCATCGCTGAGAACCTCCAGGGAGTTGGGATTGAGGTTCTCAAAGAGATCGCCCTCGTTGGGATCCTCCTTGTTGAACAGGTGATCGTAGAGGCGCACCTCCGCGGGCAGGGAATGCTCCGCCGCCACCCAGTGCAGCGTGGCCTTCACCTTGCGCCCATCCGGAGCGGATCCGCCCTTGGTCTCGGGATCGTAAACGGCCCGCAGTTCCACCACATTCCCGGCCTCATCGAGGATCACGTCGGTACACTTGATGAAATAGGCGAAGCGCAGGCGTACCTCCCGGCCCGGAGCCAAGCGGTAGAACTTCTTCGGCGGATCGAGCATAAAGTCATCCCGTTCGATAAAGATCTCCCGAGCAAAGGGAACCAAACGGGTGCCCGCTTTCGGATCATTGGGGTTGTTCACCGCTTCCAGGTACTCCACCTGGCCCTCTGGGTAGTTTTCAATCACCACCTTCAGGGGACGCAGCACCGCCATGGCCCGGGGTGCCTTTTGGTTGAGATCATCCCGCAGGCAGTGCTCCAGCAGGGCGTAATCTACGATGCTGTTGGCCTTGGCCACACCGATGCGCTCGCAGAAATCCCGGATGGCTTCAGGTGTGTAGCCCCGGCGGCGCAGGCCGGCCAGGGTGGGCATCCGGGGATCGTCCCAGCCCCGCACAATGCCCTTTTCCACCAGCTGCAGCAGTTTGCGCTTGCTCATCACGGTATAACTCAAGTTCAAGCGGGCAAACTCGATCTGCTGGGGATGGGGTTTGGGATAAACCTGTTCCAGGATCCACTCGTAGAGCGGCCTGTTGTTCTCGAACTCCAGCGTGCAGATGGAATGGGTAATGCCCTCGATGGCATCGGACAGACAGTGGGTAAAATCATACATGGGATAAATCACCCACTGGTCACCTGTGCGGTGGTGGGGCACCTTCTTGATGCGGTATAGCACCGGATCCCGCATGACCACGTTGGGCGCGGCCATATCGATCTTGGCCCGGAGCACATGGCTGCCCTCTTCGAACTCGCCGTTTTTCATCCTTTCGAAGAGCTCCAGATTCTCCTCCACGGAGCGGTTGCGGTAAGGGCTTTCTTTGCCCGGTTCGGTCAGGGTACCCCGGTACTCCCGGATCTGCTCCGCGCTGAGCTCACAGACGTAAGCCTTCCCCTGTTTGATCAGCTCCACCGCGAAATCGTAAAGCTGGGGGAAATAATCGGAGGCGTAGTACAGGTGCTCGCCCCAGTCAAAGCCCAGCCAGCGCACGTCCTCCATGATGCTTTCGATGTATTCCACATCTTCTTTCTCCGGGTTGGTATCATCAAAACGCAGGTGGCAGGTGCCGTTGTAATCCTTGGCTAAGCCGAAGTTTAGGCAGATGGACTTGGCATGCCCGATATGCAGGTAGCCATTGGGCTCCGGTGGGAACCTGGTGACCACCTTCTTAACCTTGCCCGAAGCCAGGTCCTCTTCAATAATGCTGCGGATGAAGTTGCTGGGGGTGGTGTTGGTATCCATCGGCATATCCTCTCCTCTAGCTTTCCTCTTATCCACTCTAACATAATCACACCGGCTGTCAAGGTGTTCCATCCCCCGCAGGTCGGGGCAGAAATGCAACTCTAAATGAAACGG
>Ga0209204_1000086_pt1 | contig 100828 bp, 98 predicted proteins | sample AD_JPNMR2_MetaG_FD_184425 | JGI IMG/M metagenome (GOLD analysis project Ga0209204, IMG submission 184425) | Active sludge microbial communities of municipal wastewater-treating anaerobic digesters from Japan - AD_JPNMR2_MetaG (SPAdes) (version 2) | ecosystem: Engineered > Bioreactor > Anaerobic...
AATTGGGCAAGTCAAATAAAAAAATGGAGAGAAGCATTTAACTATTTAAAAGAAAAAGCAGAGGAAAAAGGGATAATTGTTCTTATAAATGGAGTTGTTGAAAATAATACTCATCGCAAATTGAATGTAGAAGAATTTAGAGGATTTGTTTTATATGATGATGTTGCCCCTGTAATTTTTATCAATAACAATGATGCTATTTCTGCAAAGATATTTACTTTAATTCATGAAGTTGTTCATATTTTAATTGGAGAAAGTGCTTCTTTTGATCTACACCATTTACAATCTGCTGAGAATAAAATAGAAAAATTTTGTGATGTATGTACTGCTGAATTTTTAGTTCCTTTAAGTGAATTAATAAAACAATACCAAAATACAAATAATTTGGAAGAATTGGCTAGATACTTTAAGGTAAGTCAGATAGTAATATTAAGAAGACTATTAGATACTCAATTAATGACTCAAAATGAATTTTATGAACAATTAAATAATCTATACAATAAGGAAATAAAAAATGAACAGAAATCTGGCGGTGGTAATTTCTATGCTATAACATCCCATCGTTTAAGTAAAAGATTTTTGAATATATTAATTAATGGTTTCCATAACAATATTATTATTTATCGAGACATGTTAAGAATTACTGGATTGAAAGCTAAGGCATTTAATAAACTAATTGAGAGAATAAAATGATTTATTTACTTGACTCAAATATATTTATTACACCAGCTAATACTTTTTATCGCTTTGCTTTTGGGATGAATTTTTGGAATTTTTTAGTAGACAAAGCTGAAAATGGAAAATTAGCAAGTTTAGATAAAGTCAAAGAGGAAATTAATAGATGTGAAAATAATCTTAAAGAATGGGCAAATAATTATTTTTCAAATTATTTTTTAAATACAAAAGACCCAAAAGTTATTCAAAAATATTCCGAACTTATGAGATGGGCAGAAAGTAAAAATAATCATTATACAAGAAATGCTATCGATGAATTTATGAAAGAAGATAATGCAGACCCCTGGCTTATAGCTTTTGCTTTAAGTAAGAAAGAAAATTATAAAATAGTTACTTTTGAGAAATTCAATAAAGACCAGAAGAATAGAATACCTATACCCAATGTTTGTAAAGAATTTAACTTATATACCTGTGATTTGTATCAAATGCTTAAAGATTTAAATTTTAAAGAGGTTTATTATGAAACTTTATCTACAAAATATAGCAGAGAGTATAAATTGGGATAGTTTACCTACCGAGTGGATAAACTTTGATCTTGTAAAATTTTCACAAAACAAGAGATTGTTTGACTATCAACAGAATGCTTTAAAAAATTCGATAAAGGTATTATATAAATACTATATTGATTTTAAATCTAATAAACAGGAGTTTTATAACTTTTATCAGAATAATGGGTTAAATGAAAGTTTCGACCTTAATTTGACAAATTCAAAAAACAAAAAAATATTTGAAGATTTTAGCAATGATTACCAGATTAATAATAATAAAATTTCATTTTATCACTTTATTAACAGAATGAGTTTCTGGATGGCAACAGGGAGTGGAAAAACTCTTGTGATTGTAAAATTAATTGAGTTACTAGCTAATTTGATTAAAGATAATCAGATCCCAAAAAAGGATATTTTATTTTTATCTTATCGTGAGGATTTATTGGAGCAGTTTAAAAAACATATTGATGAGTTTAATAGTGCTAACAATGGTATATCTATTGAGTTATATAATTTGAAAAGCTATGAATATGTAAAAAGAGAAAATAGATTAAAGTTTGGTAATGAGATAAATGTTTTTTATTATCGTAGTGATTTAATTTCAGATGAACAAAAAGATAAGATTATAGATTTTCGTAACTATGATAATTTTGGTAACTGGTATATTTTACTTGATGAAGCACATAAGGGAGACAAAGGAGATAGTAAAAGACAGCAATTTTATTCAATACTTTCAAGAAATGGATTTTTATTTAATTTTTCTGCAACTTTTACAGATCCTATTGACTTTGTAACCTGTGTTTTTAATTTTAATCTTCAAAAGTTTATTCAGGATGGGTATGGAAAACAGATTTACATATCAAAAAGTGATATTTCTGAGTTAAATAAAAAAGAGGATTTCACAAATAGACAAAAACAAATTATTATTCTTAAGATTTTGCTTTTGTATACTTATATCTTTAAGCAAAAGAGAGAGATTAAAGGTAAATATTATCATAAACCATTAATTCTTACATTAGTAAACTCTGTAAATACAGAAGATTCTGATCTATTTTTATTTTTTAATGAAATTGTAAATATAGCAAACGGTACATGGGATGAAGGTGTTTTAGGAGAGGCGAAAAATGAAATTTTAAAAGAAATTCAAGGTAAATATGAGTTTTCAAATGACAATATACAAATTAATGAAAATATAATTAAAGATATTACTTATAAAGATATTTTAGAAAATGTTTTTAATTCTGATAAACCTGGAAAAATAGAAGTCTTAAAAATTCCAGGCAATAGGCAGGAGATTGTTTTAAAACTTAAAACAAGTGAAAAACCATTTGGTTTAATTAAAATCGGTGATATTTCAGAATGGATAAAAAACAAATTATCAGGTTATGAGATTGTTGAAAAATTTGATAATAAAAGTGTCTTTGATAGAATAAATCATAATGATTCAGATATTACAATCCTTATGGGCTCACGTGCGTTTTATGAAGGATGGGATAGCAATCGCCCGAATATTGTTCTTTATATAAACATAGGGAAAGGAACAGATGCAAGAAAGTTTGTCTTACAATCAATGGGTAGAGGAGTTAGAATCGAACCATTGCCAAATAAAAGAAAAAGACTTCTATTTTTATATAATAATGGAGATATTACAGATGAAGAGTTTAATCAAATCAAAAATAACATACCAGCACTTGAAACTTTATTTGTTTTTGGGACAAAAGCAGAAAATTTAAGAGAAGTTATAGAGACCATTAAAGAGGAAAAACAGGAAGAGTTAATTAGTGATTTATTTGAAATTAATCCAGAAGTAAAGGATAAATTATTATTAATACCAGTTTATAAAGATTCTGATAAAATCATTGTTGAAGAGAAAGATGTTCTGAAATTTCAGATAAATAAGAATGATTTTGAACTTGTAAAAAAATATTTTAATTATTTAGGCGAAAGAGTTTGTTTGGTAAAATATGACTGTGATTTAAGGGTGTTAAACAAAATAAAAGAAGGATTTAATAGTAAATGCAATGATTATTTTATACTGAGCAATGAAGAAAACGAGATAAAAAAACCAGAATTTTTACTTGGAAGAATATTTAATCATTTTATTAATAAAGTAAAAGAGTTTAAAACATTTAAAAAACTTGAAGAAGAAATTATACATTTTAAAAGAATCAGTATAACAGTAGAAAGATTAAACTCATTAAGAGAAAAGATTGAAAAGGTAAAAAAATATAAAGATAAAGGTTATATAACTGAAAGTCTTAAAGAAGATTTTAAAAGAGGGAAAATTACACTTGATGATTATACTAAACAAATTGAAAATATTTCAACAACTATGCTAAAGGAATCTGAGGTAATATATAATAAAAATGAAAAATTAAAAATAAAGTACTTAGCAAATCATTATTATTTGCCTGTTGCTTTGGCAGAATCTGAAAAAGTAGATTTTATTCATCATATTATAAAACACAAAAGCGAAGTAGATTTCATTAATCAGCTGGAAAATTATTTAGAGAAAGAGAACAACTTTTTTAAACAGTTTGATTGGTGGTATTTTTCTAAGATAGATGAAACACTGGATGAGGTTTATATCCCATATTATCAACCAAAAACAAATAAAATAGAAAAGTTTAAACCAGATTTTATTTTCTGGTTAAAAAAAGATAATAATTATACTATTCTTTTTATTGATCCAAAAGGAACAGAACATACTGATGGGTATAGAAAAATTGATGGATATAGGGTAGTATTTGATAACAAGGATAAAAGTTTTTCATATGATGGACTTACAATAAAAATGAAAATGCTTTTTAAAACTCAATATCCTATATCAAAAGTTCTTGAAAGTTATAAAAATTATTGGTTTGAGAGTTTTGATGAATTTAAGAATAAGATAGTAGAAAACTAATATATTTAAACCTCTATATTTTTAATTAATTCTGGTTGAATAATAATGTAATGATTTTTTTAAAGTCAAAATTTTAATTATAATCTATAAAAAATCTTGATTTTTTAAACAAAATTTATAATTTTAAATAAATTTTTTTGAAATTAAAAGAGGAGTATTAATTCTTGAAATCAAGATCAATAAGAAAACAAATATTTTTTTCTACATTAATAATTACAGGTTTAGCACTGGTTTTGGTAATTATTACAATGTTTTATCATTCATATAAAAATAGTCTTATAGCTGCTGAAAAATATATTACAGGTGAAAATGAAAAAGTATTGACATTTATTGATGGTTATTTTCGAGAACTTACTCATACTGTTGAGTTTCTTGCCAACCATCCTGATATTGTTTTAGCAAATAAGGATGAAGATAGCTTAAAAAGGGCTCTTTATCTTTATAAAAGAGTAACTGAAGTTAATAAGAATATTAAGTATCTTTATTCTGGTTATTCAGATAAAAAATTGGTTATTAATGATTACACTCCTCCAGAAGGTTTTGACCCAACAGTTAGACCATGGTATCAAACAGCACTTAAATCAGATAATAAGATTGCTATTACAATGCCTTATGAAGATGCTTCAACAAAAGAATTAATTTTTTCTACTGTAAAAACTATTAAGCTTAATCAAAATACAGTGGGAGTAATGGCTGCTGATTATTCTCTTAATGATGTAATTGATTTTGTTAATAAACCTACTTTTTATAAATCACTTTTTCATGTTATTGTCAATGAAAATAATGAAATTTTTATTCATCCAGATAAACAATGGATAGGGAAAAATATTCAGGATTTTATTAATAGTATTAATTCTTCAGAAAATATATTAAAAAGTGAGGAGTCATTTTATTTAAAAAATAAGTCTGTAGTTACAGGCTGGACTGTATTTTCTTTTGTAGAAAGACATGAAATTTTAAAACCTATTTTTAGCAATGTTAAATGGGTTGCAATTATTTCTATTATTTTTTCTATTTCAAGTATTTTTTTATTGAGCACTGTTCTTGGTAAAAAGATAGCGGATCCTATAAAAAGAATAGTATCTATACTGTATGGTTTATCTAAGGGAGAGGCTGACTTAAAAACAAGATTAAAAGTATATTTAAATAATGAGATAGGAGACTTAGCAAATTACTTTAATATTTTTATGGAAAATCAACAAAAAATTATTCAAAAAATGAAAGTTGATGGATTATCGTTAGCTTCATTTTCAGAAAATATTGCAAACGAGACCTTTCAATCATCTTTAAGCATTCAAGAAATATTGGGTTCTTCTAAAAATATGGGAACAAGTATGGAAAAGCAGATAGAAATTGTTAAAGAGGCTAGTAATCTACTTGATATGATTGTTTTTTCTATTTCGAAAATTACTGAGAAAACTGAAAAAAATCAAAATGCAATAGAGAATGCTTTTAATGATGTTGGAAAAATATCTGATTCTATTTTAAAGTCTGCTTCTATGGCAGAGGAATGCAAGAAAGCATCAGATGAACTTTTATTTCTTTCTGATGAAACAAATAGAGTTATGAGTGATCTTCTTGAAACTATTGAAAATGTATATAAACAGTCTTTTCAGATTAATGAAATGGTAGGAATTATTATGGATATAGCTGAACAGACGAATCTTTTAGCTATAAATGCTGCTATTGAAGCTGCACATGCAGGTGATTATGGTAAAGGTTTTGCAGTAGTGGCTGAGGAAATAAGAAAATTGGCTGATAAATCAATCCACTCATCAAATGAAATTAAAAATGTAGTTAAGAAAATTGGTGAAGGGATTAATTTGAATCAGGAGAAAGGTGAAAAGACAATTAAAAACTTTCTTTTGTTAAAAGAAAAGATTAATAAAGTTTCCCAAATTAATCATGAAATAACATCTATTACAGAAGAGTAGAAGGAGAAAAATGATTCAATTTTAAATACGATAAAAACATTAAGAGAATTGGGAGTTTTACTTGCAAAAAAAACAACTGAAGAGACAGCAAATTTAGAGAAGCTTCAACAAGTTTTTGAAAGTCTGGAGAAAATATCTCAGGAAGTTTTAATTGCTCTTAAAAAGGAAGATCAAGCATTAAATGAAACAAGTATGGCTTCTTCTCATATTGCTAAAATAGCATCAGAACTTAAAATTATTTCAGAAAATATTCAGTCTAATTTTGATAGATTTGAAGTATGATTACTGATTATAATTTTGATGTTCATAAGTATCATATTTTGGCTCAATTAGTATAAAATACACTATTTATTAAAAATTTTAATAAATAAATTTTTTCATTTTAGTGCACACTTATTAAGGCAGTTGTTGCATGTTTTGCACTTTAGTTTTGGTTTAAAAAAGTTTAAAATCGAAATTTTATTGAAAAATGATAGTATTAATCCTAAAGGGCATATTTTACAAAATGGTCTTGGTGTGATTGCTGATACTGTAGTAAAAGTTAGTAATATCAATATTTTTGTATAGAATATCCAACCAAGTGACTCAAGTATGAATGAATCAAAAAACTGATTATTATAAGAATTATATTTTTCAATTATTACTGTAGGTATTGAGGCCTCAAGTGTACCAGCAGGGCATATATAACAAAAAATGGGGATATTATTTAGTATTGGAATAAGTAATACAGCGAATATTAAAATAGAGTATTGTACGTATTTTAGGTTTGATCTTAACTTTATTTTTCTTACAGGTATTTTATATATAAGGTCCTGAAAAAAACCAAAAGGGCATAAAAAACTACAGAATCCTCTTGCAAGTATTAGACCAAAGATAATTATTAATCCTATTGTAAAAAATGGGAACTCTTTTATTATACCAAAGTGTTGTATAATACCTATTGGGCATGCCCATGATGCTAGGGGGCATGAATAGCAGTTTAAAACAGGTGCGGGTATATATTTGAATATATTTGATAAAAATGGTAGATTAAAAAATATTGTTGATAATAACTGAAAATATTTTCTCATATGGTTAATTCTGTTTTTTTATTAAGTCAAAAAATAATAGTTTAATAGTATAAATTTAAGCATAATATTGTGAAAGTGTTACTATAATACACTTAACATATAATTAATGTTATATTTTTATACTGTTTAAATTTTTAAGTTTTTTGTTATATTATAATACTATAAATTTTTGTTTATTTTACCGATTTATAATAGATATTAATCTAAAACAAATAGAAGGTTTTTATATTGTCATATAAGGTAATTAAAGGTAAATTTGTTTGTTTAGAAAAAGAGTTTTATGGACTTTTTATTGTTTTTTATAATGAAAACTCATCTACAGTTGAGGATACTGTAGTAGCAGCAGGAAGGAGTAGTTTTATTTCTACATACTCTCTTGATACTAATTACGAGGCTCTTATTAATATAATAAATGAGCTTCTTGATGATGAGGAAGCAAGTTTTGATATGAGTAAGGAGATAAAAAGTGTTATATCATCATTTTTTAACTCTTTTCAAACAATTCCAAATCTAATTGAACTTCAGTCAAAAATTAAGGATGTACTTTCAAAGTTCTTAAGTGCTGAGGTTGATGTTGTAATTAATTCAGAAAAGAGAGATAGTATCCAGACTTTTGATATAGAAGCTAGTATTTTGAAAAAGAAAGAGGAGGAAAAAGAGAAGGAGTTTCTTGATAAATACAGAATACCGCCGAATACACAGGTTATTGACTGTTTTGTTGTTCTATCACCTATAAAGGGTAAGCCTATAACAGAGATAAAGGAGGGAGACTTAATTCTCTGTAAGATAGATGACTCTAATGAGCTTGGCAAAAGTATTGCTTTGACTTATGGTCTTTATACAGAGGACAACAAACTTAGACCATCTTTAGGTAAAGTTTATAGAGTTTTTTCAGAAGGGGGGGAGGTTGTTGTTGTTATATCTCTTAAGTCTGACCTTATGGGTATTGCAAGAGAGGATGAGGCTGTTAAGGTAAAATATATTGAACCTGAAAAGATTGCATCAAAAAGTAAGTTAGTACAAAAAGAAAAACAGAAAGAGGAGATAAGACAGAAAAAAGAGGAAGAAAAGAAAGAACAGATAAAAAGTGAAACAACTTTATACATAACTTTAGTTATATTTATTATACTTATTGCTATAATAATTATGCAGATATTTTAGAGGAACTTTATGAGAAACAGAATTTTATTAACATTTGCTATATTTTTATTTTTTTCATGTTCATCATCAATTTATGAAGAGGAGCCTAATAATACTCCTGAAACCGCTAACTTTATTAATTTTCCTTTTTCTCTTAAGGGTAGGCTTAACAATGGTATGGATATAGACTATTTTAAGTTTAGAATTAATAATGATAGTTATTGTTATTTTTCTATATCAAGTTTAAAGGGTTTTGATACTCAGATTGAGATATTTGATTCAAATAATGTATTATTAAAAAAAGTAGATGATTATCCAAGTAATTTTGGAGAGAGTGTTGCCCTTTTTCTTAAAAAAGGAATCTATTTTATTAAAGTATCACCAAGTCCTAATGATTATAAGAGTGATAGACCTGTTGTTATTCAGTCTGATGATTATGTTTTAATAGGTGATCTCTTATCACTTCCTAGTAGTAATATTGAAATGGAACCAAATGATCTTATAGAACAATCAAATAATATATCTATTGGTTTTGAACCAAAAACTATATATGGATTTTATAAGCCTGCAATAAATAGGGTTTCTAAAGGTAAATTGGATAGTGTTTTAAATTATGTATCTTCTAGAATTAATAAAGATTTAACTTATCAAGATATAGATGTTTTTAACTTTACTTTAAAAGATAAAGGCTCTTTTCTTTTAAACTTATCTGTTAATGACCTGCCAAACTATGATCCTGTTATAATTTTTTTTAGTGAAAATAACTTTCATTCTTTTTTGAATGATAAAAAAACTGATGGTATTTATTTTTCTGACTCAAACTCTTATGATAGAGGGGAAGGAATAAATAACTTAAAGATAGAAGGGAATAATAAATACTATATTATACTTACATCAATCACAAGACTTAATTATGAAGATATTAAAGATATTATAAAAAACCCATATTCTCTTAATTTAAGTTTACAAAATGTTTCTAATATTAACGAAATTGAGGTAAATGATAATAAAGAGAGTGCTAATATTATATCATCAAATATTATTAAAGGTTTTTTAAACCCAGCAAGTGATATAGATTACTACGTTTTTAATGGTGATGAGGCATCGTTCATATCAATCTCTATGGGTAAGGATCTTCAGGATATAAACTACAAATTAGCTACTGTTGAGATTGAACCACCGAAAGATATTGATATTTCTCTGGAAATTTATTCAGATACTGGTAATTTATTGAAGGTTATAGATAATGGGGGTGTTGGTTTTAAAAAAGAGATTCCTAATCTACTACTTGAAAAAGGAAATAGAGTTTTTCTTGCTGTAAAAGGGGGTAGAGATAACTTACTAGGTAATTTTAAAGAGGAATATATTTTCAAAATAAAGTTCAATGATAGTTTTGATTCGAATATTGAAGCTGAACCAAATGATGAGAACAATCAAAATGTAAAATACAATACATTTTCAGATTCTATAAGTGGATTTGTAAATAATAAAGGTGATCTGGATAATTTTTATTATCTTGTTCCTGATACTGGGAAATATGTTTTAAACTTTGAAAATATAGAGGTTCCTTTTATTGTTACTGTTTATGATTTTAAGAACTTTATTATAAAAGAGATTAAGGTTGATTTGAATAACAGGAGTTTTGAACTTCTTATACCCACAAAACAGGTTATAAGAATATCAGTGAGAGCCTCTGATAGAAACTACTTTAATACCAAAAAACCTTATAATATTACAATAAAGAGGATGGGAGAATGATGTATATTTTTATTTTGTTTGTAATAGTGGTTTCTATAATTTTGATCTTGTATTCTTTAAGACTTAACAGAAAAATTAGATTAATTGTTATAATATGGGCTTCTGTTATAATTATACTGTCTATAATTTTTCTGTACAAGTTTTATAGATTATCTCAAGGAATATAATAATTTAATCATGGAAAATAATAAACTTGTAATAATTTCAACTAAGGTTTCAAAAAATTATGGAGCAGGTCACCTTAAGAGATCTATAAACATAGCTAAAGAACTATTACCTTTTTCTTATCCAATAATATTTGTTAATAATGATAAAAATGGTATAAGAGAATTAGAAAAGAGCGGAATAAAATATGTAGTGATTAAAAGCAAAAAAGATGAAATAAAACTTTTAGATTCGATATCTTATGATATACTTCTTGTTGATAAAAGAGAAACATCGTTTTATAAGAATAGGAGAGGTATAACTGTTGGTATTGATAATTACGGATCTGACACAGATTATTTTGACTTTACTATCTCAGCCCTGCCATATGAAAAGGAGTTTAATGTTAATTTTAAAGGTATTGAATACCTTGTATTAGATAGTAAAATATTCGAGATAAGGAAAAGTAAAAATAGAGATATTAAAAATATTTTGGTAACTTTTGGTGGTTCTGACCCAAAAGACCTTTCAAGTCTGATTGTACATATTCTGGAAGAGATTAGCAATAATTTTAATGTTAAAATAATTCTTGGTCCTTTATATAGTGGGAAAATAAATAAAGATAGATTGCCACCAAACTTTACTATTCAAGAATTTAAAGAGTCTTTGTATGATTATATTCAATGGGCTGATATTGTTATAACATCTTTTGGAATAACAGCAATAGAGTCTCTTGTTGCAGAAAGGCCAGTTTTTTTAATAAATCCAACAGATTACCATAATAGACTTGCTAATATTTTAAAAGTAAGTTCTTTTTTAGGAGACTATAAGAATTTTGATAATATAAAAGCTGCTATCATAAAGTTTATAAAATCTCCTTTTATTCCTGTCTTAAAGTTACCTACTTCAAACTCCTCTTTTGTTGGTTTAATTAAAAGGTTTTTGTCTGGAAATAAAGAATTGTGCCCTATATGTAATTCTTATGTTAATAGGATTACTGTTTTCAGGGATGGGTTTAATAACATATTTTTTTGTAAAAAAGATAAAATTATTTTCAGAAATAGTGATTATTCGTCGGATAAAAAATATGGTCCTGACTACTTTATTACAAGTTATAAGTCTCAGTATGGTAAGACATATGAAGAGGATAGGCCTAATATTGACAGACTGAATAAAAGAAGGATTAAGATAATAAAAAAAATCTTAAAAAATGTTGCAAGGCCTAAACTATTTGAAGCAGGTTCTGCTTTGGGTTTTTTTCTTGATCTTGCAAGAAGTGAGGGATTTATTGTAAAAGGTGTTGAAATCTCAAAATATGCAACTGATTATTCTAAGAACATACTTAAACTTGATGTTGTAAATTCATCTTTTTTTGACTTTAACTTTGATTATAAGTATTATGATGTTATTACTATGTGGTATTTTATTGAACATATAAAGGAACTTGATAATCTTATACTTAAAGTCAAGTCAGGTTTAAAGAAGAATGGGATATTAGCTATATCTACTCCTAACTGTTATGGTATTACAGGTAGAAAAAATATAAAAAATTATTCTTCAAAGATTCCTGATGACCATTATTATGAGTTTACGCCAAAATCATTAACAAAGATTTTGGAAAAGTATGGATTTAAAAAAGTTAAAATCGTTTATACAGGTCTTCATCCTAAAAGGATTTATAATAAGATCCCAAAGTTTTTATATCCTTTAGTAAGATTTTTTATGAAAGTTTTTGGCCTTGGTGACACTTTTGAAGCTTATTACAGACTTTTAGAATAGATTAAATCAAAATTTACTGATAAGATTCTTGGTTGATTTTTCTTGTTAAATTTTATTATCTAAAATTTTGATATTGAAAATCTATTCAAAGAGGTTGTTTTTGAAGTGCATTGCATTATTTTCTGGTGGCCTTGATAGTCTTCTTGCGATTAAAGTGATTGAGGAACAGGGTATTGAGGTTATACCAGTAAGTTTTAACTCATATTTTTTCGGTATTAATGAATATAATTTAGAAAAATCTTTTGGAATTAATGTTAAAGTAATAGATATAAGTAAAGAACATCTTGATATTGTATATAATCCAGTGTATGGATATGGCAAAAATATTAACCCATGTATAGATTGCCATTTGCTGATGATAAAAAAAGCAGGATCTCTTTTGAATGAGTATGGAGCCAGTTTTTTGATTACTGGAGAGGTACTTGGTCAAAGACCAATGTCACAAAATAGAAGGGCTATAGATATTCTTGATAAAGCATCTGGTTTGAAAGGGTTGATTTTAAGGCCACTTACTGCCAAAAATCTTGATATTACTATCCCTGAAAAAGAGGGTTGGGTTAATAGGGATAAATTGTTTGACATAAAAGGCAGGGAGAGAAAGATCCAGTTTGAACTTATAAAGAGATATGATATAAAATACTATTCAAAACCTGGCGGGGGATGTATCCTTACTATGCCAAGTTTTTCAAATAGGATTAAGTTTTTAAAAGAAGAATCTATCCAAAATCCTTATATTTTGAAATCTATTAAATATGGTAGATTTTTGAGATTTGGAAAGGGCAAATATGCAGTTGTTAGTAGAAACGAGAAAGAGAGTAAAAAATTAAAAGCAATTGATAAATATGACCTTTTTTTAGAGCCTTATGATAAACCTGGGCCTAATATAATATATTTTGGCGATGTTGATGAAAATATAGTTGATATTTGTAAACATATTTTTTTACATTATGCAAAGGTTGATGAAGCTAATGTATACATAAATGGCATATTGGAATTTATAAAAAATAGAAAAAAATATAATTTAAAGAGCTACATTATATAATGGGGATAATACTATGATTGAAAATATTATATTTAATGACCTTGATGAACTTGGGAGGGCTATAACACTACTTCACCCATCTAATTTAAGTGTTGAGATTGGAACTGGCAATGGACATTTTATAGTAGCTTTAGCTTTAAATAATAAAAATGATCTTATAATAGGCTGTGATATAAAACTTGATAGACTTAATAAGACTCTTAAAAAAGTAAAGAACAATCAAATTGAAAATATACTTCTTTATAGGGGGAGGGGTGAGGAACTTCTATCTTTTTTCCCTGATAACAGTATTAAAAGTTTGTATGTTAATTTTCCTGATCCATGGCCTAAAAAGAGACATAATAAAAGAAGGTTTTTTAATCAAGAAAGGATAAAACTTATCTTTAATAAACTTTCAAGTGAGGGTATTTTATACTTTGTTAGCGATCATAAAGAGTATTTTTTCAGTGTGATAGAGATGTTTAAAGAGAGTGACTTTATACCAATTTTTGAAAACTATTATGCTGTTAATATTGATTATTATTATCCTACTTTGTATTTTGAGAAATTTAAAAAAGAGGGAAAAGATATATATTTTTCATTTATAAAAAAGCCATTAATTTTATAAATTTTAAACTTTATACCGATAACTATTTATAAAAATATTAATTTAGGGAGAATTAAATTGCGTAAAAAAATAAGGCTTTTTTTGCATAGTAAAATTACTTTTATGCTTATACCTACTGATACTGATAATGTTTTGAGTCTTCATATATCTAATTTAAGATTAATATTTATACCAATTATCCTACTCGCCATTATTGGTTTAGGGATTTTTTTCTCTTTTTCATTACGTGACAAAGAAAATATATTGAACTTTTATGAAGAAGAAAAAAAGTATTATAAAAATCAATTATCTGGTTTTTCGAGTTTTATGCCTAAAATAAATGAGGGGCAAGAAGGTATTACAGCTAAGATTGAAAGTATTTTTCAGACATTTAAAATTAGAAATAAAAGTGATGTAATAATAGACTATGGTGTTGATATATATAAGGATAAAATCGCTGATATTTCAGATTATATAAAAGGTTTTAAGAGTTTTTTCTTAAATGTTCCATCAATATTTCCACTTGCTTCAAATAGGTTTTGGTATACATCTGGTTTTGGGTACAGGAGACACCCTATTACAGGTGCAAGGCAATTTCACAGTGGGCAGGATATAGCAGCATTTCCTGGAACTCCTGTAAGAAATACTGCAACAGGGGTAGTAGTATCTGCGGGTTGGAAAGGTGGATATGGTCTTACTGTAACTATAAGGCACGAGTATGGGTATGAAAGCAGATATGCACACCTTTCCAGAATAAATGTTTATCCTGGTCAGTCTGTAAATAAAGGTATTATAATAGGTTATGTAGGTAATACTGGTGTATCTACCGGCTATCACCTTCATTATGAGGTTCTGTTAAATGGCAGGTTTTTAAATCCAAGACTATTCTTATACCTAGACAATTTTGGGAGATAGATTTGATAAAAGAAAAACATCTTATGATAATAGGTGGGGGTATATTACAGGTGCCCCTTATTCAAACAGCTGCAAGTCTTAACATTAAAACAATTGTAACAGACTATAATCCTAATGCATATGGTCTTAAAATAGCAGATTATCCTGTTATTATAAGTACCAGAGATGTTGATGGTACTGTAAGAATAGCAAAAGAACTTAGGAAAAAGATAAGAATAGATGGTGTTATGACTGTTGGAACAGATGCTTCAAAGACAGTTGCTGCAGTGGCTAATACTCTTGGTTTGCCTGGCATAAAGTTCGAAGATGCTGAGTGTGCATCAAATAAGATAAAAATGAGGACAAGGTTCAAAGAAAATAATGTTCCTATCCCAGATTTTTATCCTGTGTGGACATATTCTGAGGCTATAGAAGCATTTAAAAAATTAAAAAAGCCTGTTGTTATAAAACCTGCTGACAATATGGGAGCAAGGGGTGTAAGAAGGATTGATAAAGAGGAAGAACTATCAGAAGCTTTTGAAGATGCTAAAAATAATTCTCCTTCTGGTGAAATAATAATTGAGGAATATATGGAAGGAGATGAGCTTAGTATAGATTCTCTTGTATATAATGGGAATGTATATATTACTGGTGTTGCTGATAGAATAATAGAATATCCACCCTTTTTTGTTGAAACAGGGCATATAATGCCTTCCCAGAAACCTTCTCATATTATTGATGAAGCTATTAAGGTTATGAAAGAAGGTATAAGGGCTCTTGGAATAAATATAGGAGCAGCAAAAGGTGATATAAAAGTAACCAAAAATGGTATAAAAATTGTTGAAATGGCAGCAAGGTTATCAGGTGGATTTATGTCTACATATACTTTTCCTTATTCTACTGGTATAAACCTTATGAAAGTTGCAATAAAGATTGCATTGGGTGAAAGGCCAGATGAAGAGGAACTTAAGCCTAAATGGAATAAAGTTTCAATAGAGAGAGCTATAATACCAAAACCTGGGATAATAAAGGAGATAAGAAATATTGAGGATGCTGAAAAGATACCTGGTGTAAAAAATATATTTATAACCAAAGAGATAGGTGATGAAATAACAGTGCCCAGAAATAATGTTGAAAAAGCAGGGCATGTTATAGTAGTTGCTGATGACTTTAAGACTGCTTGGGAAATTGCAAATAAAGCTTTAAACACTGTTGAGGTTTATACAGAACCTAAGTCAGAGAAAAAGAGTATAGAAGAGATAAGAAAGAATGCTATTGATAAACTTACTACATGTTATGCATGTACTGATTGTAATGGAATTGAGTGCAGAGGTAAAATGCCTGGTATGGGTTCTGTTGGTAAAGGTATAACTTTTATAAATAATATAAGGAGTGTAAGAAAATATTCAATTAACACAAGGTATATTCATAATGTCAAGGAACCTAATACAGAAAAAAGTTTTTTATCACATGATTTGTCTCTTCCTTTATTTATTGCACCTTTAAGTGGAACAAAAACAAATATGGGGCCTTCTATAGATGAGCTTAATTTTTTACTTAATCTTGCTAAAGGTGCTAAAGAGTCTGGTGTAATGCCCTTTTTCGGTGATGGTGCAACACCAAGTAAATATCTTTTAGGTGCTGAAGCTATAAAGTCTATTGGTTATGGTGTTCAAATATTTAAGCCAAGGCTTGACAATAAAGAGATAATAAAGAGAATAGAATATGCAAAAAAAAATGGTGCAACAGCAGTTGGAATTGATATTGATGCAGCTGATTTTATTACAATGAAACTTAAAAAAGAGAAGGTTTCAACAAAAACATATAAGGAACTCTCAGAAATAATAGATGCAAGTGGGTTGCCATTTGTGCTAAAGGGTATAATGACCCCTTATGATGCTGAGAAGGCATTGAAGACTGGGGCTAAAATAATTTATGTTTCTAATCATGGTGGAAGGGTTTTAGATTATATGAGAGGAACTCTGGATGTGCTACCTGATATTAAAAAAGTGGTTGGAAAAGATGCTATAGTACTTGTTGACGGTGGTATAAGAGATGGTTATGATGTTTTTAAAGCTATAGCTTTAGGTGCTGACTTTGTTGGAATTGGAAGACCTTTTGTTGTAGTAAATGTGGGTGGTGGTAGTGAAGGCGTAAAACTACTTGTTGAAAATATAAGAGATGAGTTTAAAAAAATTATGTTACTTACTGGATGTAAGACTGTTAAAGATATAAAAAAAGATCTTATTGTTGAGATGGAACATTTTAATAAAAGTAATTATATATTGTAAGGTATATTTTTGTTAAGTTTTAAAGAAATATATAAACCAATAAGAGACTTTTCAAAAGATTTTATAAAAAAAATAAGGAATGAAGTTCTATCTTTAAACAATCTAAGACTTGATTCTTTTGTTCTTGTGGCTGTTGGTGGTTTGGGAAGACTTGAACAGGGAAAATATTCTGATGTTGATCTTTTGTTTATAACATATGATGATGATTCTGTTAAGCCTGTAATATCTTTATTATGGGAAAAGGGTTATGAGATAAGTTATAGTGTAAGAGACTTTGAAAATATTCTTGTACAATCTAAAAATGATATTACTTTTTTTACATCAATACTTTTTTCAAAATATATAGTTGGTTCTAAGGAACTTTATAGCAGATTCTTAAAATTAAAAAAAAGTTTGATAAAAGATAATAGGATAAAAGTTCTCGAATACTTTAATGATAGATTTAAAACTATTGACTACTATAATAAAGAAGAGATTTTTTTAAATCATCCAGACCTTAAAAACTCTTATGGTGGTTTAAGGAGCTATCAGATAATTAATTGGCTTATTAGATTGTATCCTGAACTTAGAAGTATAAGACAGTCAGAGTTATATAATAAAGCATTAATTTCTTATTTAAAACTTTTTCAAATAAGAGAAAAGATAACAATATTGCTGAAAAGGAAGATAAATATAGTTACAATAGATATTTTGCAAATTATAATTGGCAAAGATAAAAAAAAGTCTTATTTTGAAGAGTTTATAAAAGATATATTTGTATGTTTTTCAGATATATTCGATTTTGTGATTTATTTTAAAGATATTATAAATGAAAGATTTTATAAAAGAAAAAATTGTTATTTAAAGTCTTTTGATAATATGCTTTTTGATAAAAATTATTCTTATATAAAAAATGTTAAAGACGTAAACTTATGTTTGGATTTTATATATAATACGATCAAAATAGGTAAAAAAATATCATATTCTTCTATTATTGAGATAAAAAATTATATAACAACAGTAGACTTAAATAAAAGTAATATAGACAAGTTTCATGAGCATATAGCGGAATTACAAATAGGTTTATATGATTATTTTTTATATCTTGATGTTATTGGTTTTTTGCCAAAAATAATACCTTTTTATTCTGAAATGGTTTTGAGACCTCAGATAGATTATTATCATGATTTTACTTTAAGTTATCACTCTCTTTTTATGATTAATAATTTTTCAAATATTTTTTTAGGTTCTGGATCTAATGATTATTTTATAACAGAAAAGTGTTATGAATTATCGGTAAATGATAAAATTGTTCTTATTTATTCTATATTATTACATGATGTTGGCAAGATAATGGATGGTGATCATATAGTCAATAATATCAAACTTATATCTAAAATAACAGCATCCCTTAGTCTTAAAGATGATGAAAAATATATAGTAGAGTTTCTTGTAATAAACCATCTTTTATTAAGTGATGTTGTAAATGCAAAAGATATTAATGAAAAAATTGTTAGTTATCTTGTTGAAAAAATAGAAGATAAAAGAAAACTAAGATTGTTGTTTATATTAACATACCTTGATATGAACTCTGTTAATAAAAATAGAGTACCACTTTTTATTATTGATAAACTGGTTAAAATATATAAATTATGTTCTGAATATTTTGATAAAGGTAAAATAGATATAAGTAGAGATTCTGTGGTTAATAGACTTATAAATAAAGTTGATATAAATATTTTAAATACCCTGCCTGATGAATATCTTTATGATATAGATGATAAGGATATAATAGAGGATATAAAATATATAGGAAGTGAGAATGTATTAATTGATAATTATAAAGGGCTTAAAAGAATAAAATATTTTGGAAAAGATTATAAAGGCTTATTACTAAAAATAGTACTTCCTATTACTTTAAACTATATGGATATAGTAGATGCTGGTATATATACACTCTATGATGGTAATGTTATAGATTATTTTTTTTGCAATCCTATCTCAAACATTGATGATGATACTCTTAAACAAAAAATATTAGATTCTGTAAAAAGTGATTTTAATAAGAATATTAATATTTATAAACTATTTTACAATAAACTTTATTCTACTATAAAAAAAGAGATATACTATATAGAGCCTGTAGTAGTAGTAAACCATTTAAGAGATAATTATTTCTATGTTAATATATCAACAAGGAGTTTCCCAGGATTACTCTATTTCTTATTGAAGTTTTTTCTTGATAATGGTTTTAATATAAAGAAATCTAAAATTCATACAGTCGGTATAAGGGCAAAAGATGGTTTTTATATTGAGGGTGAAAATATAGAGGATCTTGATAAAAAACTTTTAAGTTATATTCATGAAGTATCTAAGAATGTTTTTGGATAAAATTATATTCCAAACTTTAATCTATTTGCAAGGAATTCTGGTAATCCAATACTTTTTATTTTTTTTATAGTTTTCTCTATATCGTAATTTACTTTTCTATAGGTTACAGTAAGGTTATCTGAATCAAAGATTATATAAGATGCTCTATTATCTGCCTCTCTTGGTTGTCCAACAGAACCTGGGTTTATTAGATATATGTTATCAGGATTAAGTTTTATTTTTTCATTACCCTTTGGTTTTATAGGTTTTTTTTCATCAACTATTACTCTGCTTATATGTGTATGCCCGAAAAACTCTATTTTAAAACCTGATTCTTTTAGTTCTTCAACTTCTTCTATAATATCTTCATTTTCAACAAGGTATTTATCAAGGTTTTTCAGACTACCATGAACAAGTATAAACTTCTCTTCAAGTATAATATAATTTGTAAGACCTTCCAATATTTCTTTGTTTTCAACGGTAAGTTCTTTTTCAGTCCAGTTTATTACATTAGCTGCTATTAAGTTAAAGTTTTCAAGGTATTTTTTATTTGATAATGCTCTTTCATGATTACCTTTTATTGACTTTATATTGTTTTTTATTATTAGCTCAACGCACTCATTAGGGTTAGGTCCATATCCTATTATATCTCCAAGACTGTATATGCTGTCTACATTAAAAGAATTTATATCTTCTAATACAGCATTTAAAGCCTCAAGGTTTGCGTGTATATCAGATATTATTGCATATAACAATTTTACTCTCCATTGTAGTATTTTGTTGGATCTTCTATACCAAGTTCTAAAAACGCTCTTTTTCTTATAAGGCAACTGTCACACTTTCCACATGCTTTTCCTTTTATCGGGTCATAACATGAATGAGTTTTAGAAAAGTCTAAGCCAAGTTCAAGTCCCTTTTTTATTATCTCTTTTTTTGTCATGTTTATTATTGGTGTCTTGATTAATATTGGTCTTCCCTCCACTCCTTTTTTTGTACCAAGTCTTGAAACTTCGTTAAATGCTTTTATATATTCTGGCCTACAATCAGGATACCCGCTATAGTCTATAGCATTTACTCCTATAAATATTGAATCTGCATCTATTACCTCAGCATATGCTAAGGCATATGAGAGAAAAATTGTATTTCTTGCAGGTACATATGTTAATGGTATCTCTTTTATATTTTCAATATCTCTTTCTTTAGGAACATCTATATTGTCTGTTAAACTTGAGCCACCAAATGTCCTTAAATCTATTTTTATTATTTTATGTTCTTTTACTTTAATTTCTTTTGCAATTCTCTTTGCACTCTTTATCTCTATTTTATGTCTCTGGCCATAACTAAAAGTGATAGCATAAATCTCATATCCTTCTGACCTGGCTATTGCTGCTGTCGTTGCTGAGTCAAGCCCTCCACTTAATAGGACAACTGCTTTTTTCATTATTTTGACCTTATTTTATTAAATTTTCGTTTAGTAAATTTAATATCGAATAAAATATTAAAAGGTATTAAATATGAATAAAGATGTTGTTTTTATAGAAAAAATTAATTTAAGTGATAAAGATAAAGAGGTAATAAGAGAATTTTTGATCTCAATATTTGAGGATGATGGAAAATTATTTAAAAATATGATAAAAGAAAAGAAGGCAAGAATAATAGATAATAGTTTTACTTTTATTGATCATGATCTATTTAACAGGACATATAAAATAATGGGGAATTGTATTGGTCCTGTGTTATATGTGTATGATATTATTTATAATAAATAATTTTTATGATAGATACTGTATTTATTGATCCAACTGTAAGAAATGAGAGTTTTATTAAAAAGTTCCTTAATAATTTTAAAGGTAAAATATTTTATTCTGATTATGTTCCTTCTAATTATAATTTAAAGAAAACTATTTTTTTAACTGAAAAGAAAGGTGGTTTTTTAAAAGAGTGCCCTTGTTCTCCATCTGTTATCTCCTGTTCATATCATAATATTAATATTGTAGAGGGATGTACTTTAAATTGTAATTATTGTGCAATAGATGCTTACCTTGATTTCCCGGCTATAAAAGTTTATACTAATCTTGATGACTTTGAAAAAGAGGTTGATTATTATCTTAGTACTAAAAAGTTTATAAGAATAGGTACTGGAGAGCTTACCGATTCACTTTTGTGGGAAAATTTTTTTAATTATGCTGAATATTTAATTAATATTTTCTCAAGATATGATGCTGTACTTGAGTTTAAAACAAAGACTACTAATATAAAATATTTTTTAGAAAATAAACCGTATAGAAATATTATTGTCTCATGGTCTTTAAATACACAAAGAATGATTGAAAATGAGGAAAAAGGTAATACTACATTAAAAGAGAGGCTTGATTCTATTATAAGACTTTCTGAGAAGGGTTATAAAATAGGAGTACACTTTGATCCACTTTATTACTATGATGGATGTTTCGAGGAATATGAGGAAATAATTTCTTCTCTTTTCCCAATTATTAAAAATAATATAGGTTGGGTAAGTGTTGGTATGATTAGATTTAATCCAAAATTACTTGAACATCTTTATAATAGAAAGACCTCTATAACATCTATGGAGATTTTACCTTCATTTTATGATGGTAAATTAAGATTTTTTTATCCTTTGAGATTGAAATTATTTAAACATATTATTGATAATTTAAAGAAGTACACAAATAAAATATATTTATGTATGGAACCATATTTTGTTTGGGAAGAGGTAGGATTAAATTATAAAAACCTTAATCAAAGAATATATAAAGATTTTTTTATATAATATTTAATAAATTTATTACACTTTAAATAATATATAAGGGTTTATTATGATTGGAATAAAATTAGATTTTAAGAGTCTTCCTCTTCATATCGGAGTATTTCTTGTATCGCTTGGTACTATATCAATTGAGGTTTTCCTTAATAGGATGTTTGCCTTAACTTATTGGTATCATTTTGCATTTCTTATAATATCTATTGCACTTTTTGGTATAGGTTTAGGTGGAGTAATTGTGTTTTTCTTGAATTTTATTATAAAAAGATCTGTTAATTTCTGGCTTTTTATATTTACAATACTACTTGGTATATCTCTTATTTATTCTATATATACTGTTAATACTATTCCACTTGAGACAGAACTATTAGGAAAAAGCCCAAAACACAATGCATATTTTAGAGATACATTTTTATTGCTTTCAATACCTTTTGTTTTTAGTGGCATAATTTTTTCAATAGTTTTTACAAACTTCAGTAATAAAATAAACTCACTCTATTTTGCGGATCTTATGGGTGGTGGAATAGGTTGTTTCTTTGTACTCTTATTATTTCCTGGTAAAGGGCCAATACTTATGGCTGTAATTGTTACAGGAGTTTTTTTTATTGCTGCCCTATCTTTTATTGTATTGAGCTACAAATGGTATATAAGAACAATACTTGTGCTTATTTCAATAGGGCTTATTTGGGTTAATTTTTATTATATTTATCCTAAGGCTGAAAAAATAGAAGTAAGAGTCTCTAAGACAAAAAGAGATTTAAAAACAGTTGGTCCACTGGTTTATTCGTATTGGGACAATTTTGCTTATGTTGCTGTTCATGACCAAAAAAAGTTTTATAGGGTTTTTGGTGATTATGCTGTAATAACTCCAATACTTGATATGAGAAATAAAAAACCACAAGACATTAGTGGTTATTTTAAAAATCATTTATATCCCTTTATTGTAAAGGATAAAGTTGATGATGTTTTTATTGTTGGTGCTGGTGGAGGTTGTGAGATAGCATTAAGTATAAAATATAATTCAAAAAATATTGATGCAATAGAGTTTAATCCAACTTTTTATTATTTACTTAAAGAAAAGTTTAAACACTATTCTGGTAATCTAGTTGATTATCCAGGTGTAAATCTTATTCCTGGTGAAGCAAGGCATTATCTTAAATCAACAAAGAAAAAATATGATATAATAATATTTAATAACTCTATATCTATAACAGCAGCAACAAGCGGAGCCAACGCTTTGACAGAAAGTTATCTTTTTACTGTTGAGGCATTTATGAACTATATGAAAAGACTTAAAGATAATGGTATACTTTATCTTTCCAATCCATATACTGATGTTGACAGGTTTATAACTGTTATAAGAGAGAGTTTTAAAAGATTGGGTTTATCAGATTCTTTTAAAAAAAGTATTATTGTTTCATGGATTCCAGATGATGATTATAGAACTTGCAAGATAACTATAAAAAATGGTGTATTTACTAAAGAAGAGGTTTCTAAAATAAAAAAATATATAGAAAGTCATAAACACAAATTATTGTATTCTCCTTTTGATAAAACAGAAACTTATCAGGAGAGGCTTGTTACAACTGATAATATAGATAAAGAATACCAATTAGCAGACAGTGAAATAAGACCAACTTATGATAACTGGCCATTCTTTACTCAAAGGATAAGAACAGATAAACTGGATGATAAAACTAAGACACTTAAAAAAGTTGAGTTTTTCTATCCACAACCGTTTTTAATAATTAAAACTATGTCAGAAACTGTATTAAAATATGCTTTAATATTCTTAATTTTACCTTTAATCATATTAAATATTGGTGGTTTAAGAAAAGTTAGAAATAAAATTGGGTCTATTATATATTTTGCTTCCCTCGGGCTTGGTTTTATGTTTATAGAGGTTATATTCATGCAAAAATATATATTATTTTTAGGTCATCCTATGTACTCATTTTCTGTTATTCTTTCCACAATACTTATAACTTCTGGTATTGGTAGTTTGTTGAGCAAAAAGATAAGTGAAAGTCCATATAAAACTATAGGTATATCTTTAAGTGGTCTAATTATTTCTATATTATTAAATATCTTGTTTTTTAGGTTTTTATCAGATTATCTTATAAGCCTCCCTTTTATTTTTCGACTTATATTTTCAGTAATACTTACAGGTATAGCTGGATTTTTTATGGGTATTTTTATGCCAACGGGTATAACAGTTGTTTCAAATTATAATCAGCTTTCTGTACCATGGATGTGGTCTATTAATGGTATATTTTCAGTATTATCAAGTTTTCTTACTGTTTATCTTGCTATTAGTTATGGTTTTAATTTAGTATTATTGATAGGTATAAGTGTTTATATTATTGGTACACTATTTTTTATTTTGTTTAGGAATTTAAAGTTTTAATGATTAAATTTAAATTATAAAAACTTGACTATTCATGTCAGATAATGTTAAATTTTAATCAATAAAATTTTGCGGGATGTAGTGCAGTTGGTAGCACACTGGTTTTGGGAACCAGTTGTCGGGGGTTCAAGTCCCTCCATCCCGACTTTGCGTGCCAATAGCTCAGCTGGATAGAGCAATAGCCTTCTAAGCTATTGGTCAGAGGTTCGATTCCTCTTTGGCACGTTTAATAATCAATTAGTGGTGGATGTAGCTCAGTTGGTTGGAGTTCCAGATTGTGGCTCTGGCGGTCGTGGGTTCGAATCCCATCATCCACCTTGTTTAAGGTGCTTGTAGCTCAGTTGGATAGAGCTTTGGACTTCGAATCCAGTGGTCGCAGGTTCGAGTCCTGCCAGGCACGCATTTGGGGCTGTTAGCTCAGTTGGTAGAGCAATTGACTCTTAATCAATGGGTCACAGGTTCAAATCCTGTACAGCCCATTTTGCGAGGGTGGCGGAACTGGCAGACGCAGTAGACTTAGGATCTACCGCCTCCGGCGTGAGGGTTCAACTCCCTCCTCTCGCATATAGTTCTATTTTATATTCTTATACATTTTTATAAACCATATTATTATAAATAAAATAGTAAAAAATGGGGATGTGTTTATTTTACTGTCTAAAAATATACCTATTATGATTCCTGCAAAAAATATTAATAATAGCCTCAATTATAATTCTCTTGGTATTGTTATAGTAATACTTGTGTTATTTTCCGAACTTTCAATTTTTATTTTGCCATGTAACATATTTATTAATTTTTTGACTATTGGAAGTCCTATCCCTAAACCATAGTTTTTTTTTGATTTTATGTTTTCGGATTGGAAAAACTTTTCAAAAATACTATCTTTTATATCTTCTTTAGGTATTCCTATTCCTGTATCTTTTACTATTATCCTGATTATATTATCTTCATCTTCTAGACTTAGAGTTATTTTGCCTTTTTCTGTAAACTTTATTGAATTATCAAGTATTTCAGTTATTATTTTTTTTATCTTCTCTCTATCATTATTTAATTTTTTATTTTTATTTTTTAGTATTAATTCAAGTGATATTTTTTTTTCATCTACTGATTTTTTATATTTTTTAACTACTTCATCTATTACTTCATCTATTACAAAATTCTGTTTTCTAACTTTTACGTCTCCTGTTTCAATTTTTGATAAATATAGTATGTTTTCTATATTTCTTATAAGTCTTTCTGAACTTTCTTTTATTATATTTATATATTCCTGCATTTCTGGTTTTACATTATCACTTTCAATAAGCTGCAAAAATCCTATTATACCATTAAGTGGTGTTCTTATTTCATGACTCAAGTTTGATAGGAAGCATGATTTTAATTTATCAGCTTTTAATGCTTTATCCCTCTCTTCCTTAAGTCTATTTATAAAAATTATTTTTTCATATGTGTTAAAAATATTTGTAAATATGTAAATTAGTGATTCTTTTATATGGAGGTTTTGTAATAGAAATTTTATGTCTTTTAAGTATATTCTGAATATTATTTTTTTTTCTGGGTCTAATGATGGTGAAAAGTTTATATCATAGTAGTACTTAGTTTTTGTAGAGGAGTATATTGATTTTCCATTTTCTATAAACTCTATACCTTCTATATTCATATTTTTGATAATTTTTTTTTCTATTTCTTCCAATATCTTTTCTATACTTTTATTTTTTATTAAAATTTCAAAACTTTCCATTATTATCGTTTGATTTTTTAGATATTCAGATAACACTTTTTGGTATTCAATTAATTCTGTTATATTTTTACCTGAAAAAATAAGATATTCTTTATCTTTTATAGTTATTTTTTTTATTAAAAACGATATATATATTGTGATGTTATTAACATCAAATTTTATATTTATACTGGTAATCCCATTTTTTTCAATATCTTCTATTATTTTTTTTATATTAACTTCAAATGTATTTGTAATATTATTTCTTTCTTTATTGGCATGTAACAATAAAAAATATGATTTATTACCATATATCATTTCTCCATTTGTTCTTGTTATTATAATTATGTCAGTTGTTAAATTGTTTATTTCTTCCTGTAATTTTAAGTATGATATATCATATAGTTTTAAATAGTAATTATCATTATTATATTTTTCCAATAAACAAAATAGATTGTTATTTATGTTTATTATTTCTTTTTCCTTATTTTCTTTGATTGCTTTTTTTATATTTACAAAAACTTTTTTATTAAACTCTTTTTCTACAAAACTCTTAAGACTATAATTATATTCTTCAAAGTTGTTAAATAATTCTTTTGCTATACTATTGATAGCAATTATCTTTTCTTTGTTGACTATTATTATAGGTATTATTGAATATTCTATATTTTCCATATTAGTTTATACATACTCTTTTTATTGTTTCATCTTTTTTACTCCAATATGGATTGAGTGACGCAAGTCTTTTTGCGACTATACATGCTTTACTTTTATTTTTTTCAACTTTTTCAAGATGGTCTATAAGAGCATTAAGCCCTGAAATACTTCTTGGTAACATAGATAAATGACTCTTTAAGTGCAAAAATGAATTTGCAGAATCCCCAATATAATTATATACTCTTACAAGATGCATATCAAGGAATATTCTTATATATTTATTTACTATATTTTTTTCTACAAGCCCATTATCATATATCTCTATAGCTTTTTTAAGATATTTTATTGATTCTCCATAGTTTTTTGCATATTTATATAAAAACTTACCTTTTACCATATTTGCCCTTAAACTGTTCGGATTTATTGAGAGCACTTTATCAATTATCTTGTATGCTTTTTTTAATGACCCACCAAATATTGGAACATCATCAGTTTCAGCCTGATACTCAGCCTCTGTTATAAGTGCATCTTCGTCATTCTTGTTAAAATCATCAAGAATATCAGAGTTTATACTTATTGACTTTCTAAGGTATGATAAACCACTTAACTTGCCTTTTTCTTTATCTCTTATGAAATTGCCTAATTTTGCAGATGAATATGAGTACCATCTAAGGTATTCTATATTTTTATCATTTTTATCATATAGTTTTTCAAATATATCATAAGCCATTCTATAATATTTTTCATTGTAACCTTCATAGTAATGTTCAGCCATCATATAGTAGCATTTACCAAGATAAAATAGATATATTTCAGCTTTATAGTTTGTAGTAAGATAACTGAATATCCTTGATGCGTTATATATATCATGCTCTTCTTCAAGTAATTTTACACCATAATTAAATAGATTAACTTCAGAATCGTACCAGTTTATATTTAAGTTTTTAAAACTCTCTTTTACCTCAATACCAGCAATTTTTAATGTTTCAATATCCTGTTCATTCATTGTTTTAAGATAATTATAATCAAGTGAATAAATAGATGAAAAAAATATTATCATTATTGTTATTATTTTTTTTATCATCTTTTTATCCTTTTTTATTGGTTATTGTAATTAAAGTTATTAAAAAAAAATTAAAATAAAAATTTATCAATATTCTGATAATGATTAAAACAAGATATCTTATTAAGACAAAAGGGGTTTAAGTCTTATTAAAATATTAAGAGAGGATATTGAATATCCTCTCTTCTTAAGTTTTTATATTTTCATACTATATTCAATTCCTATCTCGTAATTCCTTCCTGGCATAGGGAACCCATCAACAAACTGGTAATATTTGTTTGTAACATTGTTTACTTTACTTTTTATTTTTATATCTTTGCCACTTATATTAAAAGGTATTGTAAGTGATAAGTCTAATACATTATATTCCCCTATGTTTTTATCTCCTGTATCATATACTTTTCCAGTATAATTATTAATTATGTTAAAAGTAAAATAGGTTGAAATTAAATATAGATTTGCTATTATTTTATACTCAGGTAAGTATAATATATGGTTATTGTTTTCATCTTCTCCTTTTATATTGTATACACCTTCTGTTTCTATTTTTATGTCTAATGAATCTGTTATTGCAAAATTGTATTCAATACCTGCTTTTATATTGCTTATGTATGCTTTTTTCTGGTTGTAATATGAAGTAGTAAATGTAGAACTATTATAATATGTAGATATCCTGTCTTTTATTTCTATATAGTCGAGTGTTATATACATAATGTTTTTAGAATAATAACCAATAGTTGAACTTATTCCTAATGATGTCTCTGGTTTTAACTCGGGATTACCCTCGTAGTTTCCCCATGGTCCTGTATAGGTTCCATATCTTTCTAATATTGATGGTGCTCTGAAGCCAGTACCACCATTGATTTTTATTAGAGTTTTTTCATAAAACTCATAATTTAAACCACCCCTTACACTAAAATAATCAAATTTTTTATCTTTTATAGAACCTATGAATGTTATCCCTTTACTCTCTTCTATTTTCATTGAATAAAGATCATACCTTCCACCTAATAAAATTTTAAGACTTTCTGTTATTTTTTTATTTATTTCTACAAATGAACCAAAGTTTATATTTGATACATCTGGCTGGTTGTAATTACCATTTTCATTTTTTTTAGATATGGTTGAATATGATATATCTATTCCACAGGATATATTAAAAATGTCTGTGAATATGTATAAACCAGGTTGATAACCCAGTGTTTTTATTTTGGTATGTGACTCGTATGGCCATAATGTGTCTATGCCATAGTTTGATCTTTTATTATATGTAAAGTATATCTGATTTGTTAATATATTATCATTTATATTTGTTGTCAGTTTTATGTCAGAAACAATGTTTAATATGTTAACATAGTCGTCAGGGTCGTTCATAGATATTTTAAAAGGTGTTCCTATATTATCTCCTTTAAAATAGATAAAACTTCCCTCTAATATACTGTTACCTATTGGTGTTAAGAACCCAAAGTATCCATTATTTTTTTTATAATCAGTATTTATATACCTTCCCTCTGGAGTATTATAGTCTTTTCTTTCTTCATGACTTCCTGCTGTCATAATAGATAACTCTTTGTTAAAGCCAGCAAAAAAACCAGCTTTTAAATAATCAAAAGAACCGTATGATATATCTATACCGATTTTATTATCATCTTTTTTCTTTGTGATTATATTTATAATCCCACCTATGGCACCAGACCCATAAGAAGATGAGAATGGGCCTTCTATTATTTCTATTTTTTCTATACCTTCAGAAGGTATATTATCTATTAAGGAGTTTACCGGGTGACCATTTATAAGTATCAATACACCAGAACTTGAGTATATGTCTGAATCTGTTGTTTTAACTCCATTTATCCATACACTCCCTAATGCCCCGGGTTGTGTTTTACTGAAATTGATAGATACTTTATTTATTAATTCTGAGAGATCCTTGAAGTTTTTTATTTCCTCTTCTTTTATTACTTTCTTTCTGTATGAACCTGTCTCTATACTCCTTGTTGTTACATCAATATTATAGTCATAACAAAATATATTTGTTAGGTTTAACATAATAAGAGAGATAAGAAATATTTTTTTCATTTTTCCTCCTTATAAAGTTTCTTACATTATTTTGGATAATATTAAATATAATAAAAAATTACTATATGACCAAATAGTATTTTATTAAATTCTTATATTCATTCCTTGAAAAATATTATTAACTTTTGTTTAATAAATTAAATTTAATTTTATATTAATTTTTAGAGGTTTATTATGAACTCTGTAAAAGGAACAAAGGATGTTTTACCGAATAATTCTTATATAATAAAGTATGTTGAATCTGTTGTAGATGAGGTTGCTAAGTCTTTTTATTTAAAAGAGATAAGAACTCCTATACTTGAATATTCATCTCTTTTTAAAAGAGCTATTGGTTCTGATACAGATGTTGTTTCAAAAGAGATGTTTGAGTTTGATGATAGGGCTGGTCGTACTTTATGTTTAAGACCTGAGGGGACAGCAGGTGTTGTCAGGGCTTTAATAGAATCTGGGCTTTATAGAAATAAGATTAATAGATTATTTTACAAAGGTGCAATGTTTAGAGCAGAAAAACCTCAGAAGGGAAGATTAAGGGAGTTTCATCAGATCGGGGTTGAAATTGTAGGTGATGAAAGTGTATATGCAGATATTGATGTTATTATGTTCAATATTATGTTACTTGATAAACTTGGTATTAGAGACTATGAGCTTAGAATTAATTCTGTTGGGTGTCCTGAGTGTAGGAAGTCCTATCTCTTAAAATTAAAAGAGTATCTTTCTCCTCATCTTGTTCATATGTGTGATACATGTAATAAAAGATTTGAAACAAATGTATTAAGAGTTTTAGATTGTAAAGAGGAAAAGTGTAGAAAAATAATATCTTCTGTTCCTACTATCATAGATTCTCTTTGTAATAACTGTAAAACTAATTTTAATAATGTTATTTCATTACTTGAAATAAATAAAGTAAATTATAAAATAGACCCAATGATAGTAAGGGGGCTTGATTATTATAACAATACTGTATTTGAGATACATCATTCAAGTCTTGGGGCACAATCTGCTATAGCAGGTGGCGGTAGATATGATGGTCTGTTTTCTCAGTTTGATCCAAAAATAAATAAGTTTGCTGTTGGTTCTGCTATAGGCTTTGAGAGACTCTTGATTTTATTAGAAGAGTTGGAACTTACCAAAAACATTAAAGATTATAGCCTTGATTATTATCTTGTAATTCAGGAAGGTGTTAACCCGGAAAAACCTTTTGAAATAATGAAAAATATAAGAAAAGCAGGTATGAGTATTATTACCTCAGGACCTGATAGAATATCAAAGCAACTTAAAGATGCAGATAAATTAGGGGCAAGGTTTGTATTAATATTTGGTGAAGATGAGAGTAAAAACAATACTATAACTCTTAAAGACATGAGTAATGGAAGACAGTTTACATACTTAATTGATGAGTTTTTAAGTTATATTATGAGAATTTAAAACAGAGGGCTTTTTATAGTCCTCTGTTTTATTTATAGTATTTGTTTCAAGGGGAGGTTTCGTAATTTTGCATATATTATCGAAAATCATACTACTAAATCTTTAATATAAAAATGAAAGTTGAAGTTTTTTTAAGAGCACTTGGAATTATAGAAAATATTATAAATGATTTGAGTCCACCGATTTTTGAACTTGATAAAGTAAGAGGTAAAGACCCATTCAGGATTTTAATATCAACAGTATTAAGTCTTAGGACAAGGGACCAGGTTACTATGGATGTCTCAAAAAAACTTTTTAGTCTTGCTAAAACTCCTGAAAATATTTTATCACTTGGTATTGAAAGAATTGAAGATATTATAAAACCTGTTGGTTTTTATAAAAATAAGGCTAAAGTTATAATAGGTATATGTATTATTTTAATTGAGAGATATAATTCCATTGTACCTGATTGTATTGATGAATTGTTAAAAATAGATGGTATTGGAAGAAAAACAGCAACACTTGTTATGATCGAGGCCTTTAATAAGGATTATATATGTGTTGATACTCATGTTCACAGGATTTCTAATAGATTAGGTGTTGTTAAAACAAAAAAAACTTATGAAACTGAAAAAATGTTAATGGATATTGTTCCAAAAGAGTTCTGGAAAAAAATTAACAAATTACTTGTTGGTTTTGGTCAGACTTTATGTGGTCCCATACCTAAATGTTTTAAATGCCCTATAGTAAGTATATGTGAATATAATAGCAAGAGAATAGTTTTTTGAAAGCAGGTTTTGTGCCTGCTTTATCTTCTATATTACTTTTTTTTATTATCTGATGTTGAACCGAAGATATTAAAACAACCCTGGAACATATCAAGATACTTTTTCATAAAGTCTTGCCACATAGCAGGATCTACATAACTCTTATAGAACTCCTGAAAAAATTCTAATGCTTTTTCTGGGTTCTGAAACATTTGCATGTACTTTTCTATCATTTTTTGAATATCACCTGGTATGTTCATCATTTTATAACTCCTGGATTTTTTGTATTTTATCAAATTTAAATAATTTTTAGATTAAAATAAAATTATTAATTAAAAAATAATAGTTTTACTAATTATCTTTAAAAATATAATAATATTTTGTAAATTTTATTCTTAAAATTTTGATTTGAAAAATGGAGTAAAACATATTGAAGTATGATATTATAGTTGTTGGTGCAGGTCATGCTGGTATTGAAGCAAGTCTTATAACAAGTAGAATGGGACTTAAAACTCTTTGCATAACTATAAATGTTGACCATATAGCTGAGATGTCGTGTAATCCATCTATAGGTGGGGTTGCTAAAGGAATTGTTGTACGTGAAATAGATGCACTTGGTGGGCAGATGGCAAAAACTATAGACTATACTGGGATTCAGTTTAGAATGCTTAATTTATCAAAAGGTCCTGCTGTATGGTCTCCAAGAGCCCAGGCTGATAAAGTATTATACTCTCTTTTTATGAGAAAAGTAATGGAAAATGAACCTAACCTTACTATAATTCAGGACACAGCAGCTGAGATAATAGTAGAAACTGGAGTTTGTAAAGGTATTGTAACTGAAAGAAATATGAAATATTATTCTGATATTGTTATTCTTACAACAGGAACTTTTCTTCGTGGGCTTATACATATAGGTGATTATAAAGAAAAAGCAGGTAGATTTGGTGATAAAGCTTCTTATAATCTTTCTGATTCGCTAAGAGCTGCAGGAATTAAACTTGGACGAATGAAGACAGGCACTCCTGCTAGAATTAATGGTAGAACTATTGATTATTCAAAAGTTGAAAAACAGGAAAATCAGGAAAATTTCTTTGCTTTTTCATATTCAAGTGACTTTATTCCTCAATCAAAAGTTAACTGCTACATTACATATACTAATGAAAGAACTCATGAGATAATAATGAAAAATCTTCACCTTTCTCCACTTTATGGAACAAAAGAGATTGAAGGTATAGGGCCTCGCTATTGCCCATCGCTTGAGGATAAGGTTGTTAAATTTTCTGATAAAAAAAGGCATCAACTTTTTCTTGAGCCAGAAACTCTTTATCACAATTCTGTCTATGTTAATGGTATGTCATCCTCTTTACCTGAAAGTGTTCAAAAAGAATTTATTAGAACTATACCTGGTCTTGAAAATGCTCAAATACTTAAAATAGGTTATGCTATAGAGTATGACTTTGCTGATCCCCAGCAACTTTATCCAACACTTGAGAGTAAAGTAGTTAAAAATCTTTTTTTTGCTGGGCAGATAAATGGTACCAGTGGTTATGAGGAGGCAGCAGCCCAGGGGCTTGTTGCAGGAATAAATGCTGCTCTTAAAATAAAAGGTAAAAAACCACTGATACTACATAGAAGTGATTCATATATAGGTATAATGATAGACGATATTATAAATAAACCGCTTTCAGAACCCTATAGATTGTTTACATCCAGTGCTGAATATAGACTTAACCTTAGGTATGATAATGCTGATGAAAGACTTATGCCTATTGCTTTTGAAGTTGGCTCTATTAGTGAGGCAGATTATAGAAATTTTTTAGACAGAATGAAAAAAAAGAGGGATAAAATAGAGGAGGCTAAAACTTATAAACTATTTAAAAAAGATATTGAAAAATTTGATTTTTTAAAAGAAAATGATAAAATAAAACCAGGTGATACACTTTCTAAAGCTTTTACAAAAGGACTTAAACCTGAAGATGCAAAAAAGCTTGATATTTTTAAGGACATTGATTATGATACCTTATTTAGAGTTTATGTTGATTGTAAGTATGAGGGTTATATAAACAACCAGAATCAGCAGATTGAAAAGTTTAAAAAATTTGAAAATAGAATAATACCTGGTGATATTGATTATAAAAAAGTTCCTAACTTGAAAAAAGAGGCGGCAGAAAAACTTGATAAAATAAGACCTTTAAGTTTAGGTCAGGCAAGTAGAATACAGGGGATAAAACCTGCTGATATATGGCACCTTATTATTTATCTTGAAAAAAGGGGAAAATAGAGTGATAATAAACTGTGTTGATAAAATATCTAAAAATACTGAAGTTATTCTTGAGGGATGGGTCTCAAGGTTTTTATGGTTTAATTTTTCAATAAAAAATGAGGAATTGGAGATATACCATAATAATACTAAGATTTCTGAAGTAAGAACAGATGTAAATGGAAGGTTTTATACCACTTATAATTTTGAAAAACCAGGTTTATACTCACTTAAAGTAAAGCTTAAAAAATATGACACAGAACCAGGTATTTTGAATGTTTTGATTATTTCACCTGAGAAAAAAAATCAACTTGTAGTTTGCGATATTGATAATACAATTGTTAATTTTTCATACATGCTTTTTATTTTTGGATTAGGACTTACTCCTATAAATGGTGCAAGGAATGTATTAAAGGAGATTTCGGAAAAGTATTATATACTTTATCTTACTCATAGGCATGATATGTTTACAAACACAACAAAAGAGTGGATAATTAGTAATGACTTTCCAATTGCCCCTGTTTTTCTTTGGTCAATGAAATACGATCCATTTAAGAGTTATTCATATAAAGTAAAAAAAATTAGGGACCTTGTTAAAGAGACTGGTCTTGAAATAATTGCTGGTATTGGTGATAGAGAATCTGATATAATGGCTTATAAAAAAGTAGGTATAAATAAGATATTTTTGATTGATTCAAATCAATCCTGGGAAAAAATAAGGAAGGAGCTTTTATGATAAACAACAATATAAGTTTAATACTTTGTAATAGTGCTAATTCTTTTGGTGAAAAAATATTTAGTTATCTAAAAACAATATCTGATCATACTGCTAATATTAAAATAATAAATACAGAGGAAGTTTGGTTTAAGAATGGTGAGGTTAAGACTGTAATAAAAGAGCCTATAAGAGGAGACGATGTTTATATATTTCAACTTTTTTATGATCCGACTTCTAATAGGAGTGTTAATGATAATTTTATTGCTCTTCTTACTGCAATTGATGCTGCAAGACAATCTGATGCAGGAAGGATAACAGCTGTTATACCCCAATTCCCATATTCAAGACAGGAGAGAAGGAAAGAAAGGGAGGGCATAACTGCAAAACTTGCATCAAGATTTCTTGAAGATACTGGGGCTGATAGAATTATTACAATAGACATTCATGCTGAAGCTATAGCAGGTTTTTTTGACAGAGCAAAACTTGAGAATATTCATGCTTCAGCTGTATTTATAGATGAAATAAAGAACAGTATTGATGACTTTGTTGTTGTTGCACCTGATGCAGGTGGTGTTGATAGGGCAAGATTTTATGCAAAAAAACTTGAAAAAGGGTTTGCTGTTATTTATAAAGCAAGAGATTATTCAAAAGTAAGTACTATTGAGGTTATGAGTCTTATAGGTGATGTTGAAAATAAAAATACACTTATAATTGATGATATGGTTGATACAGGTGGTACTATTATAAATGCTGCAAAACTATTAAAGGATAATGGGGCAAAAGATATACATGTGGTAACAACATTTCCATTTCTAAGTGGTGGTGGTGATGAGAGAATGGCTAATGCTTATAGAGAGGGGATTATTAAGTCTTTCATAACAACGGATTGTGTAAATAGGGAAAAAGATTTTTTGGATAAAAATCCATGGTATAAATCTGTTAGTGTTTCTGCACTTTTTGCAAAAGTGATTTATAATATAAATAAAAATATTAGTATATCAAAGATTTTAGAGTAATACCATGATAAGTGTTGGATATCTTCAGTTTAATCCAGAGTTTATGAATATTGATTATAATCTTGAGAAAGCAGGAAAAATTATAGAATCGTATAAAAAAAATATTGACATTTTAGTATTACCTGAGTTATTTGCGACTGGCTATTTTTTCCCGGATAGATCATTATTAGAAACTGTTGCTGAAGAACCTACAGGTAGGACCTACCAATTTTTAAGCAAAATAGCTAAAAAAAGAGATATGGCAATATATTTTGGATTTCCAGAAAAGAGTTATAATAAAATATATAATTCAGCTATGATTATAAAACCTGATGGAAGTTTTTATGTTTATAGGAAAAATCATTTATTTTATAAGGAAAAAAAACTTTTTGATACTGCAAACTCTCCTATAGAACCTGTAACTGTAAACATAAGAGGAATGGATATAAGATTGGGTCTTATGATATGTTTTGACTGGTTTTTTCCTGAGGTTGCAAGAACTTTAGCATTGAAAGGCTCTGATATTATTCTTCATGCAGCAAATCTTGTTATGCCTTATTGTCCTGCTGCAACTATAACAAGGGCCCTTGAGAATAGAGTTTTTATAGTTTTAGCTGATAGAATTGGAGAAGAGAAAGTAGGTGATGAAGTTTTAAAGTTTATTGGTATGTCAAGGATAGTAAGTCCTAAAGGGAAAATACTAAAATACTCGACAGATAGAGAGGAGATTAAGAGTGTGTATATTGATATAAATGAAGCAAGAGATAAGAGCCTTAACTTGCTTAATAATATTTTTACTGATAGAAGAGAAGATCTGTACTTTAAATAGTTTTTTACTTAAATAAGATTTTTTAAAAGTATAAGACTTATTTTTAATCTATTATATCTTTTTTAATAATATAACTTATTATCTCTTTACACTTTTGATCTTCTTCATAAAAATCTTTTCTATTTGGTATCATTAAGGCTGTTTCAAGTAATTTTTTAGCTTCACTTTTATATCCCTCATCTAAAAGGATTTCTGCCATAAAAAGATAATTATAAGGATTATTTTTATCTTTTTTTAGTGCTATCTCAAGGTATTCTAATGCTTTTTTATTGCTTCCAAATGATATTGGCCAGCCAGGAACCTCATAATATAGTTTTCCCAGAATAGTATATCCTATACCGTTCATAAAATTGGGTTCCTCTCTTATTATATTTTCAAGTATATCTTTTGAAATTCTTGCATAACTTAGACTTCTCTCAAGATCTGCTTTTTGAGTATAACAGAAAGCAAGTAGTGCTCTTGCTTCAACACTATTTTTTATTGCCAATGCTTCTCTAGCAGAGTTTATTCCATCGTTTACTATGTTGATTAATTCCTCTTTGTTTTTTACTTTATCTCTGAAAAATGCTGAAATTATAAATATTTTTTGACTGTATTTTATCAATGTATCATAATCTTTTTTCTTTTCTAAGATACTTTTTATTTTATAAATCTCTTTTATAGGATCATTTTTTTTATAATATATTTGTGTTTTATAATCTTCTCTCTTAGAAAATAAAGATATTGGGTTTAACAGTATTACTATTATTAATATTTTTAATACTTTTTTATTACTACTTTTAAAATAAGAGAAACATTTTTTCTGTTTTATTACTTTAACCATTTCTTTATTTTTCCAAACTCTCTGGTGCTAAGTCCATATATGTTTATAAAACCTTCAGCATCTTTTTGAGAGTAGCCACCTGCTTCTTCAAAAGAAGAGAGTTTAGTATTGTATAGAGAATTATCAGACTTTCTTCCCACAACAATGCAGTGTCCTTTATATAGTTTAAGTCTTACTGTACCGTTTACTGTTTCCTGTGTTTTGTCTATAAATGAGTCAAGTGCTTCTTTTAGAGGATGAAACCACTTGCCATTATATACAAGTTCAGCATACTCTAATGCTACTCTCTGTTTATAATGATAAACATCTTTTTCAAGAGTTATAGTTTCTAATGCCTGGTGTGCATTCATAAGTATTGTCAGACCTGGTGTCTCATAAACACCCCTTGACTTTATACCAACAAGCCTGTTTTCAACAATATCTATTCTTCCTATGCCATGTTTTCTTCCAAGTTTATTTACTTTTTCCATTATTTCAAGACCTGACATTTTTTTACCATCTATTTTTATAGGTATTCCTTTTTCAAACTCAATTTCTATATATTCAGGTTCATCTGGAGTTTTATTTACTGAATTAGTTAGTCTGAACATATCCTCATCAGGTTCTCTGTATGGATCTTCTAATATTCCACCTTCGTAGCTTATATGAATAAGATTTCTATCCATTGAATATGGTTTTTCTTTTGTAACTGGTACATCAATACCCTGAGATTTTGCGTATTCTATAAGTTCCTGTCTTGATGAAAAACTCCATTCTCTCCATGGAGCAATTATTTTAAGATGTGGGGCAAGGGCCTTAAATGTGAGTTCAAACCTTACCTGGTCATTTCCCTTTCCTGTTGCACCATGAGCAACAGCATCAGCTTTTTCTTTTAAAGCTATTTCAACCTGTTTTTTAGCAATAAGTGGTCTTGCTATCGATGTTCCTAATAAATATCTATCTTCATATATTGCATTTGCCTTAAGGCACTTAAAAACATATTCTTCAACAAACTCTTTCCTTAGGTCTTCTATATATATTTTTGATGCACCTGTTTTCTTTGCTTTTTCTTCAAGTCCTGTTAACTCTTCTTCCTGTCCTATGTTTGCACAAAATGCTATAACATCAGCATTATATTTATCTTTAAGCCATTTTAATATTATTGATGTATCAAGTCCACCTGAATAAGCTAAAACTATCTTCATAATTTTCTCCCTAAATTTTGGTTAAAAATTTTAATACTAAAATTTAATTAAATGATTAATCTTTTACATTACTTTAGTTATGAATATTTATTTTAATTGATTTGAATTATCTTTTATACACTATTATTAATTTATAACTTTTTGAATTTTTTTGATTTGAAACTATTCATTAATTTATCTATAGAACTAATTCAATTTTATTTGGTATTATTATTTCAACATCTGTCCCCTCATCTTTTTTGCTTTTTATATTTATTTTTCCCCCTATTTTATCAAGCATTCTTTTAACCCAACCAAGTCCTATACCGTAACCCTCAACACTTTTATCAGCCTGATAAAACATCTGGAATATACTGTTAAGTTTATTATCATCTATTCCTATACCTGTGTCAATAAAGTTTATTCTTGTAAACTCATTATTTTGATTTATAATTATATCTATTGAGCCGCCAGGTCTGTTGTATTTTATAGCATTGTCAATTATGTTACTAAGTATTCTTAATATTATTGTTTTATCACAGTATATAGGATTGATATTATCCTGAAACTGTAGATATATCATAACATTTTTTTCATTTGCTTTCGGATAATATTCTCTTAAAAGTATTTCTAGAAGTATATCTATATTTGTTTTTTCTATTTTTATTTCTTCATTTTCCTTTTTTAGGTGTTCAAGATAGCTCTTTGATATATCAACTATTTTGTTTACTGTTGAAGATATTACATTGATTACATCTTTCTCCTCACTATTAAGATTTTTGTTATTTGAAAGTATTGATATACCCATACTTATATTATTTAAAGCAGACTTTATATCATGTATAACACTCGCATAATTTTCTTTCTCTTTTTTAATCTTTTCCTGATATAATTTTATTTCTTGTTTCTGGATTTCATCTATTTTTGAAACTTCTCTTAGTTTGTTCTCAAGTATGTTTACTATTTTATCATGGTCATATATCTGGTTTTTTAGACTTATAAATGAATCTCTTAATTTAATCAATCTGTCAATTCTTAGTGTAAACTCGTGTGAGTTTATTGGTTTGAATAAAAAGTCATCTATACTTTCCTGATAAGCGAAGTATAATATTTTATTCACATCTTCTTTTTTATTTCCAGTTATAGCCATTATAGGAATATATCTTGTCTCTACATCAGATCTTATATCTTCAATTATCTCTTTGAACTGATTTCCTGGTAAAAAAACATCTATTATAATACAGGATACTATATTTAAATTTCCTTTAATATACTCTAATGCACCATATTTTTCAGAGAAACCTTTTGCTTTTATGTTTATCTGTTCTAAAAGCTTTATTACAAGTGTATTAAATATTGGGTCATCATCAATTACAACAACAACCTTTTCTGATACCATCTTTTATTTCTCCAATAATGTTACTTATAAACTCTTTTTTATTACTTTCTCCAATTATCCTTACTATAGGTTCTGTATTGGATCCTCTTATGTGTAAAAATCCTTTTTCAAGTTTAAACCATAGTCCATCTTCTATTGACTCTGATACTATTGTTACCTTATTTTTAGATATAGTATCTTTAACAATTTCTATTATTTTATTATTCCAATCAGTTTCAATTTTATCTTTAATTATATAAAATTTAGGCAATGACTCTATTACTTCTATCAAACTTTGTTTTTTTCGTGCAAGATATTCAAGTAAAATTAAAGTTGCAACAATACTGTCTCTGCACTTGTTAAAATTGTACAATATAACACCACCATTTCCTTCGCCACCTATAAGTGTATCTCTTTTTTTTATCTCCTCTGTAACATTAATTTCTCCAACTTTTGATCTATATACATTCTGATTAAACATTTTTGCTATTTCATCTATTATGGACGATGTTGAAAAGTTTATTACTATATCTGTTTTAATTCCTTTGTCAAGCATATTAAGGTATGCAATAGCTAGGGTGTAATCTTCTCCTACAGGTCCATTTTCAGTTACCAGTGCCAACCTGTCTGCATCAGGATCATATGCAAAACCTATTTCTGATTTAGTCTCTTTTACCTTTTCTACAAGTTTATTGAGTGCGTCTGGAACTGGTTCAGGATTTCTTTCAAATAATCCAGGTTTTTTATGTATAATTGTATATTCAATATTTAACTTTGATAATATTTTGTCTATTACAGCTAATATTGCACCATTTCCTGCATCTATTGCTATTTTAAATTTTTGTTTTTTTATTAGATTAAAGTCTATATATTTTGATAATTCTTCCAAATAATCTTCAATTATATTGTATGATTCTTCATCCTCTTTCAATGTATAAATTGAAAACTCTTTAAAATTTTTGTTTATAAAATTTTCTTGCAATACCTTTATATCATTGTTATCAAGAAAAACTCCACCACTTTTTACAAACTTAAGCCCATTCCACTCAACTGGGTTATGACTTGATGTTATTATGATTCCACCATCAAGTTTTAATTTATTTACAGCATAAAGGAGTAAAGGTGTAGGCAGAACACCAAGGTCTAGTATTTTTATCCCATATGAGTTTAAAACAGATTTTACAAGTAATTTTATTACATTTCCACTTATTCTTGTATCTGTTGCAATAGATACTTTTTTAGGTTTAATATATGCTATATATGCTTTGATATAGTCTATAATTATATTATGGTTTAAATCTTTTCCCCATATTCCACGTACGCCTGAAACACTTACTTTTAACATATTAAGAAGCCATCTTATTGTAATAAATCAAGGTTTTTTTGTATTTTTTCAAATATATATTCAGCAAGTAGTGTTTTGAAAGAATCTCTCATCTTTAAAAATAGGAATGCAACCATATCCCCACCTGTCTTTACAACAGATACGTCTGCAATAATGTTTTTGTCACCGATATTTATCTGGATACTTGTAAATGTATCTTTTATTGCAAAATCATTTGAAATATCTTGATTAAACTTTGTTGCAATTCCCCCAAGGCTTATATCAGTTATTCTCCCTGTTAAATATTGATTATTTTTAGATAATATTCTAATTGTTGCTTCTTCATTGTTATCTGGTTTTACCCTTATATAACGTCTATTCTGGTGTTCCTGATTTACTATATTGGATACAAAAATATGAATCTTTTCTGCAATTGTATCAGGATGCAAGCTATTTTGTAATACAAGATCAAATCCTATATTAAATAGAGACTTTAATACGAAATTATCATTTATTTTAGTAACCAGTATTAGTCTTGAAGTTGATTTATCTTTATTTATTTTTATTTCTCTTGCTTTTTTTAATATTTCTTTTATGTCTTTTATATCATCATCATCTATTATTGCTATTCTTGCTCTTACAGGTATTGATGCTTCAACCTCATCTATTGTATTCAAGTTTATAATATTTATACCTTCAACAAGTAATTTGTGAATTAAAACTTTTTTTAACATCTCATTTTTTGTCATTAAAATAATATTCATTATATTTTACTCCTTGTTTATTCTAATTTATTTCTTCTGCCTGTTCTATCTTTTCTAAATATAGTTTTTCAAACTCTGTTGATGGTAAAGGTTTACTGTAATAATATCCTTGTATTATATAACAACCCAGTCTTTTTAAAAGTTCAACCTGCTCTTTTGTTTCAACTCCTTCTGCTATTATATCAAGTCTCAGGTTTGATGCTAAGTTTATTATTGCAACAACTATAGCAAAGTCCTCTTTTGAAGCTGGCAGTTCCTTTATAAAAGACTGATCTATTTTAATTTTTTCTAAGGGTAGTTTCTTTATATACGCAAGTGATGAGTAACCTGTTCCAAAGTCGTCTATCGCAAGAGAAAAAGATAATGATTTTAAATAATTTATTTTTTCAATAACATTTTTTATATTATCAACAGCAACTCCTTCAGTTATTTCAATAGTTATATACTTTGTTTCTATGTTTATCATTCTTAATTTTCTTTCTATCATTCCTAAAAGATTAGGGTCATTAAACTGTCTTGGAGATAGGTTTATTGAAATATTTATTGGATTATAACATTTTAAATAAAACCATTCATAAAAGGTTTTAAATGCTTTATCAAATATCCATTCACCTATATCTATTATTATTCCGATTTTTTCAGCAACAGGTATAAACTTCGCAGGACTTATGTAGTTACCATCTTTATCTCTAAGTCTTAAAAGTATTTCAGCACCGTAAACAGAATCAGTTATTGAATTTATCTGTGGTTGATAGTATAGTTCAAATAATTCATCTTTTAATGCTTTTCTTAAAAAGTTTTCAAGATTATATAATTCTTCATCTCTTTTATCTATTGAGCTATATATGTAGAAGTTTAGTCCATCTATTTTTGATTTATATAATGATTCTTCTGCATTCTGTAATAGTTTATATATATTATTGGCATCTTCTGGGTATATTGATACACCTATGTTTACATTTACAAAAATTTCCTTGTTTTTTATTAATAAAGGTTCTTTAAAAGCATCTATTATTTTCTGCACATCTATTTTTATTCTATCCTTTAATTGTTCATCATACTCCAATAGTATACTAAATACATCTGCATTATATCTTCCTATTATATTTTCTTTGAATATATTTTTAAGTTTATTAGACATTTCAATAAGAACAAAATCACCAATAACATGTCCTAATATTGTATTTATTTTCCTAAAACCTTTGATATTAACAAGTATAAGAGCTACTTTTCTATTTGGTTTTAGATTTTCTAGTAATTCATAAGTTTTATCTTCAAAAGCTGACCTATTAAATAACCCAGTTAAATAATCATGGTTCATAATAAACTCTACACTGTTTTTAGAATTAGATAACTCTGTTATATCTTCAAAAATAGCCACAAAGTATTCTATATTATTTTCATTTTTTATAGTGCTTATTGTATACCTTGCAAGATAAATACTTCCGTCTTTTTTTCTATTCCATATATTGCCTTCCCAGAATCCATCTCTGTATAAAGATTCCCATAATTTTATATAAAAATCTTTATCATGCTTTCCTGATGATTGAAATGAAGGGTTTTTACCTATTACTTCTTCTTCTCTATATCCAGTTATTTTTGAAAACATAGTATTTGTCATAATGATTTTGTTTTCTTTGTCAGTAATAATTATTCCCTCGTGGATAGAATTAAAAGCTTTTTCAAGTATTTTAAATTTTTTTTCTGTAATTGACTTTTCTGTTATATCAATAAAGTATAAAAGATAAAAGTCTTCAGTTGGGAATATATTTAACTGGAATGTTTTTTCTTTATAATTAATAATTGTTGTTAAATTACCATCATCGATTGATTTTTTAATTAGTGATACATTAACTAAGTTATTAATATTTTTCTCTTTTATATCAAAAATATAAGATGCAGCCTGATTTTTATATACTATTATTCCATTTTGATTTATTTTTATTATTGGTTTACTGTTGAATAACTGATAATCTTGGTTCTCTTCTTTGTTAAAATCTATCTGAACTATATAGTATTTTTCATCCAGGATTATTTCTTCTATTATTATTTTATAATCTGAATAGTTTTCAACTGTTTTTTCATTGTTTTTATTTATTAGTATTTCTATCTCTTTATTTATATCATAGTCTATTTTTTCTAAGAATTTTTTAAAACTATCGTTATAGTATAATATAGTGTTTTTGTATAGACATATTGGTATTGATGTTTTGTCAATTATCTTTTTTATTATTTCTATTTTCTCTTCTAAATTTTTGGCCATAATAATTCCTGCAACTTGTTATATTACAATAAATCAAAAAAATACAAGTAAGTCAAGTATTAGCTTATTTTTTTTTGGAATAAAATAAGTTTAATTTAAATATCAAAATATTAAATTTAATCTTATTAATTAAGTATAAAACAGATTAATTTAAAAGGAGATATGTAATGGGAATGAGAGTTTATAGAGAAGAGGATGCTAACTTAAATATCCTTAAAGGAAAAAAGGTTGCTATTATAGGGTTTGGTTCCCAGGGTCATGCTCATGCACTTAATCTTCATGAGAGTGGGGTTAATGTTATTGTTGGTTTAAGAGAGGGCGGTTCATGGAAAAAAGCTGTTAATTATGGACTTACTGTTAAAAAAGTTGATGAAGCAGCAAAAGAAGCTGATATTATTATGATGCTTGTACCAGACCAGAACCAAAAGCAGATCTATGAGGAAAGTATTGCACCCAATTTAAAGGAGGGAAAGTCTTTATTTTTTGCTCATGGTTTTAATATACATTTTAATCAAATAATACCACCAAAGAATGTTAATGTTTGTATGGTTGCTCCAAAAGGGCCTGGACATCTTGTAAGATCTGAATACCAGAAGGGTAGGGGAGTGCCAGCACTTATTGCTATACATCAGGATGCATCAGGTAATGCTAAAGAGCTTGCACTTGCATATGCTAAGGGTATAGGAGCAACAAGAGCAGGTGTACTTGAGACAAGTTTTAGAGAAGAGACAGAAACAGACCTATTTGGTGAGCAAACAGTGCTTTGTGGTGGTATAGCTGCTTTAATAAAAGCTGGGTTTGAAACACTTGTTGAGGCTGGATATTCTGAAGAGATGGCATATTTTGAGTGTCTTCATGAAGTAAAGTTAATAACTGACCTTATATATGAGGGTGGACTTGCAAACATGAGATACTCTGTTTCTGATACTGCTGAGTATGGTGATTATACAAGAGGACCAAGAATAATTACAGAAGAGACTAAGAAAGAGATGAAAAAGATACTAAAAGAGATCCAGACTGGTGAGTTTGCAAGAGAGTGGATAGCAGAAAATATTGCAGGAAGAGCAAAGTTCCTTGCAATAAGAAGATTAGAAGCTGAACATCCTATAGAGAAGGTAGGTGAGAAGTTAAGAAGTTTAATGCCATGGTTACAAAAGGAAAAACTTGTTGATAAAGATAGAAATTAAGAAGTAAAATATACAAGTTTTTTGTTATGATAAAAATAAACAAGGAAGAGTGTACATCTTGCGGTTTTTGCATTAGGTCTATGCCTGAGGTTTTTGGATTTGATGAATATGGGTGGGCTTTTGTTAAGAACCAGGATAATAACTATGACTTTGAAAAACTACAATATGTTATGAAAAAATGCCCATCCTCATGTATAACATATTGGAAGTAGTTATGAAAATAATTATAGTTAATGGCCCTAACCTTAATATGCTTGGAAAAAGAGAACCAGATAAGTATGGAAAAAAGAGTTTAAATTATATTGAAAAAATTTTATTAGATAAAGCTAAAAAGTTTAAGGTTGACCTTATTTTTTTTCAATCAAATCATGAAGGAGAGATAATAGATTTTATACAGAAAGAGGGGGCTAAAGCCGACGGTATGCTAATAAATCCAGGTGCATATACCCATACTTCTATTGCAATAAGGGATGCTATACTTTCTGTTAATATACCTTTTGTTGAGGTTCATATAACTAATATATATAAAAGAGAAAAATTCAGGAGAAGATCTTATTTTAAAGATATATCAATTGGTCAGATAGTTGGTTTTGGAATATATGGTTATGTACTTGCTTTTTATGGTATTATTAATTTTTTAAAGAAAAATGGAAAAGTATAAAATGAAAAAATTGGTTATTTTCTTGTTGTTTATTTATAATGTATCTTTTTCAGAACAGAGTTTTAAAAATGTTGAGGAATTAATACTGAAGAATGACCTTGATATAGCTTATTCTTACCTTAAAGAGTATGAAAATCAAAAAGTAGATGAGTCTAAAAAAAGAGAGCTTTTTTATCTGTATTGTTGGATTTATTTTCTTAAAAAAGATTATGATAATTTTATTGATTATGCTAAAAAAATAGGATCAAAAGTTAAAGACGATATATTTTATAATACTGCTTTATTAAGTTCACTTATGTATTATAAAACGAAAAGAAACAGTAATGGAAAAAAAATTATTGATTATATTTTAAAATCAGAATCTCCAATAGATTATAAGATTGCAGCAGTTTTAATTGATAAAATTTATAATAAGAGTTTAAAGTCTGTAAATATTGACTTTCTAATTGATTATATTATAAAAGATTATACAGGGACTTTTGAGACTCAAAAAGTAATATGTAAACCACTTGAAGAGATAGAAATAGAGAAAAAAGGTATTGAGAAACAAAAAAAAGAACTTGGGGTTTTAAGATTATTACTTGATGAAAAAAAGAGATTGCTTGAATTAAAGGAAAGTTATATAAAAGAAAAAGAGAGTTTGATTGAGGAGAAAGGTAAAAGGGAGACAAAGGAAGAATCAGAAAAAGATAAAAGTCCTGAAAAAAATGATAATTTAGATAAAAAAGATTTAGAAAAAAATAAGGAGGGGAAGAATGAATAAGAGTGATGCTAAGAATGAACTTGATAAAATAATTAAAACACTTGAGGATAAGGTACACAGTATAGTTTCTGAGGATAGAGAGGGTAATTTTCTTGTTGAGAATAAGGGTAAAACTATAGAACTAATGTTTTTAAATGGTGAAAGTATAAGAGGAGAACTTATTGATATAGATAGAAGTAGGGTTATTTTAAAAAAAGATAATATTGAATATTTTTTTTATAAACATGCTATAAAAGGTTATAGGAAGATATAATATGATTGAAGTTGTCCTTAAACCAATACTTTTAATTTTGAGAAGTTTTTTAAATATATATGAACTTATACTTATTGCAAGAATAATTCTTTCCTGGTTTGTAAGGGATTACTATTCAAATCCTTTGTTAAATTTTATATATTCTATTACTGAACCGGTTTTAATTAGAGTAAGGAATACTTTCAGATTCCTTGTAATAGGTTTTTTAGACCTTTCTGTTATAGTTGTTTTTATTTTACTTAATATAGCTAAAGAGTTAATAGACTATATTATTTTAAAACTCTATTTTGTATTTTAATATTTTTTTATAGTTATAAATTTTTAGAACAAAAATAATTTAATTTTCAGTATTATATTAATTCTGAGTAAGAGTCCTTACAATTTCCAAAATTTTTAATTATTGTATTTTAGTCCTGCTAGTAGATTTCTTAGATGATTTTTCATTCAGTATAAGAATTGATAAATTATTTTTATTATTGTCAAATTTTTTTATTTCAAATTTTGATTTACAATGATTTTGCTACTGTTTTAAACTGGTCTTCTATATAAACCAGGTAATTTTTTTTGTTTTCCATGCATTCTTCAAAAGATTTACTTTCTTTTGGTATCCAAATAAAACCATTTTTTGAAAGGTTTAGCAAAACATTTTTCTGTTCTTCAAAGTTTTTTATTGAGTTTATTGTATAATCCAGTAATGTATTTGCATACTCAAAGTCAATCTCATTATTATCATTTATTCTACTTTTAAGCATTCCTATCCTTATCCTCAAGGTATTTTCTTTATGAGAATATTCTTTAATTATGTTTTCTATTGTTTTTATATGTGTGTTTTTTATCTCTTCCTTTTTATACTCTTTTGTAAGTATTTCTTCATACTGTTTTGAAAGTTTCCAGTATGAGTTTATTAAACTTTCATCGTTATTATTCTTTGATATTTTATCAATTATTTCACTCATTTTTGATATTATTAATTCTATATTGTTTTCTGATTTTTCATATTTTATAAACCTGTATATATCATTCTTAATATTAAAGTCATTAATTATGCTGTTATAATCACTTAAATCTTTTTCGAATTCTGTTACTGTTTTCCCTTCATCTTTATTTTCTACTGACGGTTTTTCTTTTACCTTTGGGGTACATTCTATTAATATTATACCTGTTATTATTAATAGATATGGTAATTTTTTTCTCATTTTATTTTCCTGTTTATGTTTTTTATATAATTTTCGAGTTTATTTTATATATTATTAATATTTTTAAAATATAGATTAAGATAATTACTTATTATTATACCTGTTGCAACAGATACATTAAGAGAGTTTTTTATACCGTACATAGGTATATGTACTATATATTCTGACATTTCAAGAATTGATTGACTTATTCCAAACTCTTCATTACCAAATATAAAACATGGTCTTTCTATAAAAAAATTGTTGTATGGTATAGATTTTTTGGTTTTTTCAATAGCTACTATTTTATAATTATCTTTTTTCATTAATTCTACCGCATCTTCTGTTCTTTCGATATATACTGTATCTACAATACTGTTCATTGAGACTCTTTTAACTTTAGGATTATCAGTTCTTGGCGTTATTCCAGTAAGTATTATTTTTTTTACTCCTAATCCTTCTGATGTTCTTATTATTGAACCAACATTATGGGGAGACCTTAAATTGTCAAGTATTAGAGCTATCTCAAATATTTTTCTTTCTTTTCCTGTGTCGTCGTATGGATATATATCTTCATATACTGATTTGTTAAGTATAGATAATATTTTATGGTACAATATTCCAGCTTCATATCTATTTTCAGGCAATTTCAAAGATATATTATCTATTTCTCTTAACCATTCAATAAGTAATTTTGATGTTTCTAATAACTCTTTTTTTTCAGTTGTAATATATTCTTTTAAAAAAAAGCCTATTTTTTTTAATTTTGAGTTTGTTGATATTTTTAAAAACTTTTTTTTTGTAAATCCCATAATATCTTATACGAAAATTTTATAAAAAATAGATAAAAATGTGTAATACCATATTGCTAATGACTCTCTAAATACAAGAAATACTATTTTTTCACTTTCACTGACAGACGAATCAATATAAAAGTTTTTTACTCCCAAAATTTTAGCTGTTATATATATTCTTGGAATATGAAAGTTGCTACTTATAAAGACTTTTGATGATGAGTCGCTTATATATTCGTTAATGTTTAAAATACTTTTGAAAGTATTGTCGCCTTTTTCATCAAGTATTATATCATTCTCATTTACCATATTTTTTATTGCATATGCTTTCATTACCATAGGTTCACCTGGTCTTATCTGGTTATCTTTAGCACCTGTAAATATTAATTTTTTTATTATTCCTCTATGATATAATTCTAAGGCTCTATTCATCCTACTTTTCAGTGTATCTGACATATTATTTTTTGGTCTTATTGCAGCACCAAATACTATTCCATACTCATATACATTTTCATTGATATTTGTTCTTGGGAAAAATACTACAAATAGTGTACTTAATGTTACCATAATTATAAAAATAAACAATATTATAGTAATTCTTTTTACTACTTTTTTCATAATTTTAATATCTCTTTTGTTATTTGTAAGATTTAAAAGTTATCTTTTAATTTTTTTTGTATTCCTGAAATATATCTTCTTTTGTAAAAAGAGAAAATACAGGGATTTTATAATTATTTTCAATATTTTCTTTTCCACCTTCCATTCTATCAACAATACATACAACCCCTTTTACATTAAAACCCTCTGTTATACAGGATTCTATTGCTTTTATTGTTGAACCACCTGTAGTAATAACATCATCTATTACAAAAACAGAAGGCTTGTTTTCAAATGCACATTCAATAAGTTTTTTTGTTCCATGAGACTTTGCCTCTTTTCTTACTATGAAAGGATATATATTTTTACCTTGATTTATTGCATACAGAGATGTTGCTATTGCTATTGGGTCAGCTCCTAATGTAAGACCACCAACAGCCTCTATATCTTTGTCTTTTAGTATTTCATAAACAAGTTTTCCTATTATCCATAAAGTTTGTGGATTTAGTGTTGTTACTTTGAGGTTTATATAGTAATTACTCATTTTACCTGATTGTAATTTAAATATTGGTTCTTCACTGTACTTAAAAGAGTTTTTAGCAATATAATTTAATAATTTTTTTTTATCTTCCATTACATACTCTCCAATACTTTTATTTTTTTTATTGAATTTTCTTTGTAATATAAAGCCTCTTTATGTTCAGGGTTTATTGATAATATTTTTTCAAATATATTTAATGCTTCTTTATAATCTCCATTTGTGTATAAATTAAATCCTTCCTTAAACATATTATCAAGCGTTTTATTTACAATTTCTTCTATTTCATCAAGAATTTTATTAGTTTCTTTATAATTTGAATCTTCTATTAACTTTAAATACTTATATGTTGATAGATAATCTTTTTTATTATAAAAATTTATAGCTGTCTGGTATATTTTTTCTACTTTTGATATATCTTTATTTTTTTTGCTCTCTTTTATTGAAGCTAATATAGATTTTTTTAGTTGTTCTATTTTGTTAATATATTCATTTCTTATTTTTTTATCTTCTATTGCTATAATGTGATTTTTTGCTTCATTAAGGTAGTTATAAGAAAGATCAGGTCTATTTTTTTTTGCGTATATTTCTGCTATTTTTAAATATGTATCAAAAACTTCTTTATTATTTATTATATTGTAACCCAGGAACTCTCTATATTTTTTAAGTGAATTATCATAATTTTTATTTTCATATTCCTCAGTTGCTTCATCATAAGGTCTGGTGTATTGGGAACTACAGGATATAATATTAATAATTAAAACTATTAATATAAATAATGAATATAAATATTTTCTTAGCATTTTGCCTCGATCCTTTTTATTATTGTCAATATATTTTTACCATTTTCATATCTATATTTGAGGTTATCAGCAATATTTTTTATTAAAAATACTCCAAGTCCTCTATTCTTGTATTCTCTATAGTGTTTTTGTAGGTCTGGGACCTCTTTTTTTGTTATATCAAATGGTATACTTGTATCTATTATTTCTACAACAAGTTCATTATTTTTTCTTTCAAGTGTAACATTTATTGTTACAGCCTTTGAACCATGGTCTATTATATTTACTATAACCTCCTCTATTGCAAGATTTAATTCATAGAGCCATGGCTGATCACCAACTAACTGAATGATAGCATTATTTACACTTTCTCTTGTTTTCTCAAGAGATTCTATATTTGGTTCAATATTTAACTTTATTTTTATCATAATGATGATTTAGCTTCTTCAATATTCTTATATTCTTTTATAACATTACTGAATCCTAATAAATTAAATATTTTTTTTACATTATCATTAAGTCCAGAAAGTACTATTTTTTTTCCTTTAGAGTCTTGTATATTTTTAATTGGCATTAATGCACCAAAACCAGCAGATGCTATATGTGAGACACCCGAAAGGTCTATTATTAGATTATTATTTATCTGTTTTACATAATCAGATAATTTTTTTTCAAACTGTGGGGCATAATGTGCATCCAAAATACCTTCTACTTTTGCTATTACAATATTGTTGTCTTTGATGAAATCTATTTTTAGTTCCATATTTTCTCCTTTTATTTATTTTTTAATTAGTTTAAATAAAATTTAAATAAATTTATACTTAATAATTAATATCTTTTAGTTAAATTTTTTATATAGTTAAATTTCTTATAGATTGTTTGTTATTATTAATAATATTTATTCAAAATTTTGTATTTTACAAGAATTTTATTAATTTTTAATCAGTTTTTTTGATGATGCAAGGAGGAAATATGTACGCTATAGTTGATATAAAAGGACATCAATATAAAGTTGAAAAAGGAAAAGAGGTATATGTTGACCTTTTAGATGCAAATGAGGGTGATGTTGTAGAATTGGATAAGGTTCTGTATTATAACAATGGAAATATTGTAAAGATAGGTTCTCCTTATGTAGATGGTGTAAAAATTAAAGCAAAACTTGAAAAAGAGGTTAAAGGTAAAAAACTAATAGTTTTTAAGTTTAGAGCTAAGAAAGGATACAGAAAGAAAAAAGGGCACAGACAAAAATATCATAAACTTGTTATTGAAGATATTATTGCATAATGATTGAAGCAGTATTTTTAGACTTTGATGGAAGCTTATCTATTGAAATAAGCGGGCATGCTGGTGGAAATAAAGGGCATGACTTAGTTTGTGCTGGTGTCTCAAGTGTTGTTCAAATGTTTGAGATAGGAATAAATGGTGTTTTGAACTTAAAAAAAAAGTTGAAAAGAAGGATGGGTATATATCTATTTTAGATATAAATGAACCCGAAGGTTTAATTTTAGTTAAAACACTTTATGCAACCTTAAGGGTTTTTGAAAATGAGTATTCTGATAAAATAAAAGTTTTTTATAAAAAAGGAAATAAATAAAATTTAGGAGGAGTTTATGGCTCATAAGAAGGGTGGTGGGTCAAGTAAGAATGGTAGAGATAGTATATCAAAAAGACTTGGTGTAAAAAGATTTGGTGGCCAGTTTGTAAAGGCAGGTGAAATACTTGTAAGGCAGAGAGGAACAAAGTTCTTTCCTGGTAGTAATGTTGGTTTGGGTAGAGACTTTACACTTTTTGCATTGTCTGATGGTGTTGTAAAGTTTGAAAAATATAGAAAAACAAAAAAGAAAATATCAATATATCCAGTAAACGAAAACTAATCTTATGGCCTTGATTCTTCAAGGCTTTTTTAATTTTATTTTATCATAATCTTATTCTATTCCTGATTTCATATTTAAATTTTCTATCTATTAAAAGCAGAACCTTTATAAATTTTCATCTAAAAATTTTATATTAAGATAAATATGATTTACACAAAAGATGATATTGCATTTATTGGACCTCTTATTACACCCTCAAATGTTATAAAATATTACAGGATGGGTGCTTTTCCATGGCAGTCTGATCCTTTTCCTATATGGTGGTCACCAAGAGAAAGGTTTGTATTAAAACCAGATAATATTTATATAAACAGAACCTTAAGGAAGTTTTTAAAAAAATCAGACTGTTTTAAAATAAAATATGATACTGCTTTTTCTTCAGTTATAAATATGTGTAAAAATACAAGGGATGATACATGGATAACAGAAGAGTTTATAACTACATATACAAAATTAAATAAAATGGGATATGCACATTCTGTTGAAGTGTATTATAATAATAAGCTTGTAGGTGGTCTTTATGGTATATCACTTGGAAAAATATTTTTTGGTGAATCCATGTTTCATACTATGGAAAATACATCAAAACTTGCATTTGTTAACCTTGCCCTTAATCTTAAAAGACTTGGTTTTATACTCATAGATTGTCAGGTCTATACTGATACTTTTAAGTCTTTCGGTGCCTTCTTTATCTCACGAAGTGAATTTGAAAAAATTATTTTGATAAATAATGAGTTTGAAACTATAAAAGGTAGGTGGGCTCCACCTCTTTTTCAAGACTCTATATGTTTATTATAAATTCGTAACTTCGTTTGACAAAATCTTTAACTAATTCTGGTTCCAGAAGCCCACTTGAAAGTAGTGCAAGATCTCTTAAGTGCTCAGCAAGTTTTTTTGCTTTTTCTTTATCTACTGTGTCAAGTAGCAACACTTTTGAGACAAGGTGTGAGTTTGGATTAACAAGGATCTTATAATGGTTTTTAATATTTTGGTCTTTTAGTATAAATCTTGAAATTTCACTAAATCTTTTCATATTTTCATCTATTAAGATTACAAGGTGTGAATCACTATCATTTGTATTTTTTACCTCGACTTCTACGTCAAGATATTTTTTAAAAACTTCTATAATCCTATCTTTTTTTTCTTTATCAACTTCTATCTCACTATATATTAATGGGTTTTTATCTGAGTCAAACCTTACAAAACTTATTGTATTCTCTTTTGATTCTATAAAGTTAAATAGATGTATGTCTATTATAGGATTTATAATTATTGTGTTTTTACCAGATGTCTTTACAAAGCTGTCTAACTGTGGTGTTTTTTGATCAGAGTAAAGTATTATATTTTTGCCATCTTTTTCTATTTTATTTTTTGTGATATATTCATTTATTGTGCAATATTCATTATTATTATCTTTGAATATTATTATATCTTTTATTTTATTGTAGAATTGTTCATCCTTTATAGCACCATATTTTAGTAAAACATTTATGTCTTCCCATATTTTTATGAATCTTTCTTTATCTTTATTATATATTTCTGATATCTCTTCCCCGAATTTTTTTACAATGTATGAGGATATTTTTTTTATCTTAATATCATTCTGGAATTGACTCCTTGAAACATTAAGTGGTATGTCAGTACTGTCTATGACTCCATATACACCTGCTAAAAAGTCTGGCAGCATCTCTTTTATGTTTTCAACTACAAATACATTTTTAACAAATAATCTTATAGAACCATTTTCAAGATCTAGATTACTGTAAATCTTAGGGAAATAGAGTATTCCCCTCATTTCAAAAGGATATTCTGTTCTAAAGTGTATCCAGAACATGGGCTCTTTATAACCAAAACATTCTTTAAAAAACTCTTTATAATCATTTTCACTGAGAGTTTTAGGATCTTTTGCCCACAGTGGTTCCCCATAATTTATTTTTTCATTATCAATATATATAGGAATATCGAGAAAGTTTGAATATTTTTTTATTATAGATTTTATTTTTTCTTTGTCAATAAATTCAATACTTTCATCATCAAGATACATTGTTACTGTTGTTCCTCTTTTTATATTACTATCATCCAATGTTTCAAGCTCATAAGATGTTGTACCGTCAGATACCCATTTTATTGGTTTTTCATCTTCTCTATAAGACTTTGATATTATTTCAACTTTTTTTGATACTATGAATGAACTGTAAAAACCAAGACCAAAAAATCCTATAAGTGAGTTTTTATCTATGTTTGTATATTTTTGTACAAACTCTTTTGCACCTGAAAAAGCAATTTGATTTATATATTTTTTTACCTCTTCATATGATAAACCGATACCATTATCTTTTACACTTATTGTCTTATTGTCTTTATTAATAAATACCTCTATTTTATATTCTGTCTCTTCTCCCTTGTATTCTCCTATTAAACATAAGTGTTTAAGTTTATTTATTGCATCATAACTGTTTGATATTATTTCTCTTAAAAATATTTCTCTTTCAGTATATAACCATTTTTTTATTATTGGAAGTAAACCTTCTGTATTTACGTATAGAGTCCCTTTTTCAGCCATTTTTTAACTCCTAAACTAAAAATTTTATATATTTAAATTTAATATTTCCTAATATTATGGTTTTTAATACCTTGCTTTTTTTTATTTTTAAGGTATTTATTTAGTTTTAAAATAGGTCTTTTATCAAAATTATGAGGGTAACTTTGGAAACAAAGATTATAAAGATAGATACAGATATAAGTTCATCAATAAAAGAGGCAGTTGAACTTATCAAAAATTCTGAAGTAGTTGTTTTTCCAACAGAAACTGTGTATGGCATAGGGGCAAATGGTCTTGATAGAGAAGCAGTTTTAAAAATATTTAAAATAAAAAATAGGCCGGCAGATAATCCTTTAATACTTCATGTGTTTGATAAAGATTGGATATATGAGTATGCTGTGGTAAAAGAGAAGTCTATGCTTAATGACTTATATGATAGATTTTCTCCAGGCCCTATCACGTTTATACTTGATAAAAAAAATATTATACCTTATGAAACTACTGGCGGGCTTGATAGTGTTGCAATAAGAATACCTGATCATCAAATTGCTTTATCTCTTATAAAAGATTCCAAACTTCCAATTGCAGCCCCAAGTGCTAATATCTCAGGCAGACCGAGTGCAACAAATATTGATATGTTAAAAGAACTTTTTAATAAAGTTCCTTTAATAATAGATGGTGGTGAAACACAGTTTGGTATTGAATCGACAGTTGTTGATATAAGAACTTATCCATTAAAAGTCTTAAGGCCAGGATCTGTTACAATAGAGGAACTTAAAAAAGTTGTTGGTAGAGTTGAAATCAATAATAGTTTTATTTCACCTGGGACAAAGTATAGACATTACAAGGTTAGTACAACTGTATGTATGTTTAAAAACCTTAATACTGCTTTTGATTTTGTTAAAAATAACAATTTTATTAAACCTTTTTTTATCTCAAGACAAAAAATAGATAAATTTGATGTATATAATTTTAATTCTTATGATGAACTTTCAAGTAAAATTTACAGACTGCTTTATGAGTGTGAAACTAAAGGGTATGACCTTATAATGATAGAAGAACCAGAGAGTAAAGGAATTGGGTTCAGTATTTTAAACAGACTTCAGAAAGCAAGTGATTATTTCATAAATTAGGGAGTTTTAAATGAGAATTGGAGAGGAAAATAGAAAGACTTCTGAAACAGAAATCTTTGTGAGAGTTAATCTTGATGGAGAAGGTAAAGCAAATATAGCAAGTGGAATTGGATTTTTAAATCATATGATAAATATATTTACCAAACATAGCGGTTTTGATATAGAGATTGAGGCTAATGGTGACCTTGATATAGACATGCATCATACTGTTGAGGACATTGGTATAGTTCTTGGTAGAGCTATTAATAAGGCCCTAGGTGATAAAAAGGGTATAGAAAGGTTTGGAAGTTCTATCATTCCTATGGATGAGACACTGTGTATGTGTGCTGTTGATATATCAGGGAGACCATACTGGGTATATAATGTACCAGATAGATTCAATGGTATTATTAATAGATTTGATACAGAACTTATAAGGGAGTTTATAATATCTTTTACAAATAATCTTAAGGCCAATATACATATTCAGGTTTTTTATGGCAATAATAAACATCATATCGCAGAAGCAATATTTAAGTCTCTTGCAAGAGCTTTAAAAAAAGCTACTAGAATATCAAAGGACGATATACCATCAACAAAAGGAGTTTTAGATTGAGTTTTAAAGATAAGTATTTTAAAAAAACTGAGTCATTTTATCCTGAAAAATTATGTATTAGGTTTGGGGATGTAGTAATAGAATATTCAAAGGTTATGGACTTAAGATATGGTACAAATCCTCATCAACCTGCTAGTTACTATAAAATTATGACAGAATTCGATATGTTTTTTGGTGATTTGGAGATAATAAAAAATGGAAAAGATGGTCTTTCTCAGACAAACATAGAGGATGCTAATCAGGCATATAAAATATTAAAATATTTTGATAAGCCGGCTGTTGCTGTTATGAAACACCTTAATCCAAGTGGTGTTGCTATAAAGTTTAATCAGGAAGAAAAATTAAAAGATGTATATATAAAAGCTAGGGAAGCTGATCCTCAAGCAGCTTTCGGTGCATCAGTTGTTTTTAATACAGAAGTTGATGAGTATACTGCTGATGAAATAATGCAAACTGTTGTTGAAAATGTTTTTGCTCCAGGTTATACTAAGGAGGCAATAAGAGTATTTAATAATTTTGATAAATATAAGAGGAATAAACAGATAAGGATTATTAAGGTTAAAAATATAAATAGCCTCCCTAAATATAGAGATGATAAAGCTCTACCTGAAATTAAATTATTGCAGGATGGTTCTGTGATTATTGCTGAACAATTTTTAACAAAAATAAAATCATCAGATGATTTTATAAAAGCTTATTATAAAGATGAGAATGGGATTATAGAAGTAAAGAGAGAGCCGACTGAAAGAGAATTAAATGATATGCTTTTTGCTTGGTATGTTAATATTGGTGTAAGGTCAAATGGTATAGTTATAGTGAAAAATGGTGTTACTCTTTCAATAGGTACTGGGGAGCAGGATAGAGTTGGTGCCCTTGAACAGGCGATTAACAAGGCTAAAACTAAAAATAAATTAGGTATCTCTCTTGATGGTGCTGTTCTCTCTTCTGATGGGTTTTTTCCATTTAGAGACTCAATTGACCTTGCAGCAAGTGTTGGCATATCTGCAATAGTTCAACCAGGAGGCTCTTTAAGAGATAAAGAGATTATAGAAGCCTGTAATGAACATAATATTACAATGGTATTTACTGATGAGAGGAGTTTTTCTCATCATTAATTTTTTATAAAATTTTAATATTTTAATTAAAAATTTGTTTATTATCTTTTTTTATTGTTTTTTTATTAAATTAAAAATATAAAAAATAAAAATCATATTTTTAGGAGGAAATATGTCAGCTTCAGTTAACAAAAAAGATATTGTAAGCTTGATTTTTGAAAAAATCAAACAGGAAAATCCAGAAGAAAAGATTACAAAAAAAGAGATTGAAATGATTGTTGATTCTACTGTTGATGTATTGTGTGATTCACTTAAGCAAGGGAAGAAAGTATCTCTTATTGGGTTTGGTTCTTTTACTGTTAAGGAGAGGAAGGCAACTTTAAAAACAAATCCAAAAGACCCATCTAAAAAGATAAAAGTTCCTGCTAAAAAGCTTGTAAGATTTAAGGCAAGTGATAAATTAAACGATTCAATAAATTAATTTTATTTTATGAGTTTAATTTTTTGTTTTGATATTGATGGGACTTTGTTGTCAACAAATGGTGCTGGTACAAGGTCGTTTAAAAGTGCGACCTGGCACCTCTTTAATAAAAAAATTGATTGGTCAAATATTTCAATGGCTGGGAGAGTAGATCCTGGTATATTCAAAGACATATTAAAATTAATTGATTATGAGTATTCTGATGATATCTGGGATAAATTTAAGTCTTTGTATATAGAAAATCTTAAAAAAGAGATAAAAAATAGCGAAGTTACTGTTTTTGATGGTGTCTATGAGTTTTTGAAATCTATTGAAAATGAGGATAAGATACTTGTAACTGGTAATATAAAAGAGGGTGCAAAAATAAAATTGGGCTTTAAAAAATTATCAGATTATTTTTATTGGGATAGATCTGTTTTTGGTGATGATGCATTATACTATCGTGATGAACTTGCTGATGTATTATTAAAAAGAAATAAGTCTAAAATACCTGTTATAATAGGTGATACACCGCTTGATATAAGTCTTGCAAAAAAGACAGGCGGAATATCTGTTGCTGTAACAACAGGAATATACACTGCTGAAGAACTTAAAAAATATAATCCAGACTTTATTTTAGATAATATTTTTCTTTTAAATATTGATCTTCTTTATAAAAGACTATCTGTTATGATTTAATATTGTTCTATTATTCTGCTTTTAGTTATTAAAAAATTAATCTTTTAAATTCTAAAAAATGCCTAAGATTTATTTAATAAATATTTAAATTTAAGTAGTAGAAAACAATTTTTTAAGGTTTAATTTATGATAAAAGCAGGAATAGTAGGCGGTACTGGATATAGTGGTAAAGAACTATTAAGACTTCTCTCTTTTCATTCTGGTGTTGAAGTATTATACGTATCTTCGAGGGATAAGGATAAACCTGTTATTGATGATTATCCATTTCTACCAAAAAAATATTCCAATCTAAGATATAAGGATGTTGATAAAAAATATATGGAAAATCTTGATGTAATTTTTCTTGCAACTCCTTCTGATACATCACATAAAATTGTTAAAGATATCTATGATGGCAATAAAGTTATTATTGATATAAGTGCTGACTTTAGACTTGAAAATAATGATTATAAAAGATGGTATAAGTTTGATCATTTTATTCCTGAATTGCTTGATAAAGCTGTATATTGTATTCCAGAAATTAATAGAACAGATATTAAGAAAGATGTAAAAATTATTGCTAATCCTGGTTGTTATCCTACCTCTGTACTTATACCTTTAATACCTGTTTTAGAAAAAGTTGATCCTGAGACAATAATAATTGATTCTAAAAGTGGTGTAAGTGGAGCTGGCAAAAAAGTTGCAGAAGATTATCTTTTCTGTGAAGTTAATGAGTCTTTGAAAGCATACAGTATTGGTAGAAAACATAGACATATTCCAGAAATTGAAAGATATATTAAACTATGGACAGGGAAAAATAAAAAAATTGTTTTTACTCCCCACCTTATACCAATAAACAGGGGGATAATATCTACAATTTATCTTACAGGTATTTCTGAAACTGATTATAAAATTGCTTGTGAATATGTTTATGAAAAATATAGAGATGAACTTTTTATAAAAATTGTTGAACCACAGATAAAAAATGTTATTTATACAAATCACTGCCATTTTAATTTATACTATGATGGTATATCTACTATGATAATAGTTTCAGTGATTGACAATCTTATAAAGGGTGCAAGCGGACAAGCTATTCAGAACATGAATATTTTATTTGGATTTGATGAAAAGGAGGGATTATGTTAAAACTACCTTCTGGCTATTCTGTTTATACAACATCAGCTTCAATAAAAAAGCCGGGGCGTAAAGATATAGGCTTAATATTTTCAGATAGACCTGCTGTATATTCTGGGGTTTTTACAAAAAATGTTATTAAAGCAGCACCTGTTAATATATGTATTAAAAGACTTAAAGATAAAAAAAATATAAGGCTTGTTATGGTAAATAGTGGAAATGCTAATGCTTGTACAGGTGATGATGGTTATAAAGATTCTATTTATTTATTAAAAGAATTATCAAAAAAGTTTAACGTTAATGAGGATGAGTGTTTACCACTTTCTACAGGTGTTATAGGAGTAAGGCTTCCGGTTGACAGAATGGTAAGTTCTTTTGCTAATCTTGTACTTGATGAGCCAGAGGAGTTTGCTAAAGCTATAATGACTACTGATACGTTTCCTAAATATGCTTATAAAGAGATTTTAATAGATGGTAAGATGGTTACTATAACTGGTTTTGCTAAAGGTTCAGGGATGATACATCCTAATATGGCTACAATGCTTGGTTTTATATTAACAGATGCATCCATAAGTATGAAAATTTCTCAAAAAATTTTAAAAAGTGTTGCTGATAATAGTTTTAATAAAATATCTGTTGATGGTGATATGAGTACTAATGATAGTCTTATTTTGCTTTCTAATGGAGCATCTGATGTAGAGATTAATTCTAAAAATTATGATATTTTTTACAGAGCTATTCTTGAAATTGCTAAAGAACTCTCTTATATGATAGTAAAAGATGGTGAAGGTGCAACAAAGGTTGTTAAGATTATTGTAAATAATGCTTACTCTGTTTCCGATGCTGATAAGATAGCAAGAACTATTGCTAACTCGTTACTTGTTAAGACAGCACTTTTTGGAAATGATCCTAATTGGGGTAGAATAGTTGCCTCTATAGGTTATAGTGGGGCATTAAAAATAGATGAAAAGAGGATTAAAATAATTATTAATGATATTCTTGTATTTAAAGATGGTAAACCAACAGATTTTGATAAAGTGATGTTATCGAATTCCATGAAATCAAAGGAAAATATTATAATTGTTGATATGGGGATCGGTATATTTAATACTGAGTTTATTACTTGTGATCTTTCTTATGATTATGTTAAGATTAATGCAGAGTATACAACTTGATATTTTTTAAAATTTTAAATAATAAATCTTTCATAAAAAAGGAAGTTAATGAAAGTTTTTAATTGGCATGAAATTTTATCTACCTTAACAAATATAGATGATATTGAAAAAATATTAAGAGAAGCTATAGATAAAATAAAAATTTTTAAAAACCAGATTATTACTGATGTTTTTAGTGAAATTCAGATAAATAAAGTTAAGATGTTATTATATGAATATGTTGAGATTTTAACAGAACAATTAGGAGCTGAGGGGGTTGTTCTCTATATACTTGAAACAAAGAAAAGAGACCCATATTTTTATCCTATATTTTCAAAGTATAGTAATGATCCTAAAATAATGTCAAGACTTATGGGAGTTGATATACCATTTGATGAGAATGGTGGACTTCTTTCTTATAGTGTTATAAATAAAGAAATAGTATATGTAAAAGACCTTGATAAAGACATGCCAAAATCAACTAAAGAGTTTTTTGAAGTTTTACCTATTAGGTCTCATCTTACTATACCACTTTTCCTTGAAACAATACCTATAGGAGTCATTGTATTCTTTTCAGTTACAAAATCTATTATCTTAGGGTATGATGATATAGCTTATGTTGAAAAAAACGTTTTACCACTTAGTATGATAATAAAAGCTATAAAACTTTATGAAAGTATTTACAGAGATTATCAATATATAAAGAGAATAAATGTTAATCTTAAGAGGGAAATAGAACTTGCACAAAAGATCCAGTCAAATCTTTTACCAGATAGACCACCTGTACTTGATGGTATAAAAATTGATTTCTGGTACAAACCAATGGAAGAGCTTGGCGGTGATTTTTTTGAGTTTATTGTAAGAAGAGAAAAAGATGGAATAGGTGTTTTTATCTCTGATGTTGCAGGACATGGTGTACCATCTGCCTTAATAACTACAATGATTAAAAGCCTTTTAAATACTTACAGGGCTTATCATAATAAACCATCAGGGCTTATGGAAAAGATAAATAGTGATTTACTAGAAAATAACATAAGTGATTACTTTGTTACAGCATTCTATATTTTTATAGATCTTAAAACAAACAGGGCTGTTTTTACAAATGCAGGTCATAATGAGGCTATGATTTATAAGAATTCAAAACATAAAATTGAAAGACTTAATACTAAGGGCAAGTTTTTGGGTGTTTTTAAAGATGAATATTGGGAGGAAAAAGCTATAACACTTGATAGAGGTGACAGGATTGTTTTGTATACAGATGGTGTGACAGAGATGATTAGTAAAAACATGGAAGAGTTTACAGAGGAGAGGCTTGAAAATCTTATATTACTATCTAGGAATCTTGATACTGAGGCAACTAAAAAGTTTATAGTAAGGAATATAGAAAACTTTGAAGATAATTATAATATTCTTGATGATAAAGCATTGATAATTTTAGATATTGTATAAAAATTAAGTAGGTTATTTTATTATGGACTTAAAAGAGTTTTTATGGGTTGTTGATGGCCTTGAGAATAGTAATGATCCTTCTGATTGGAAACAGAGTTTATCAACATTAACATTTATGACAACAGAGTCTTATGGTAAAGGGCTTAAGGAAGCTTTGTTAATCCCGTATATTAAAAAAGCTGTTAACCATTCTAATCCAGAAGTAAAGAAAATAGGAATGAGGTTTTTATTATCACTTAAGGTTTTTGATATAATAACAAAAGAGGAGGCTGATGAAAAGATAATAGCTGAAACACTCTATGAAAAATATTTGAGAGAAAATAATCCTGGGTTTTTAAATTCATTAAGGACAACATTTAAAAAGCTTAAGATGGAAGGTAAGTTAGAGCAGTTTTTAAGGGAATTAGGCGATGGAGTTTTTTCTGAACCTATAATAAAAGAACTTGTTTTTCAATTAAATTATAGAGATCCTATTAAAATAGATGAGGCTTTAGAGGTTATAAAGTTTCTGATAAATAAACTAAAAGTAAAAAAACAACCTTTTATACCTTTTTTGAATAATTTTATAAAAGATCTTGATAAAAGATTATATCTTATTGACAAGAGGAATATAAAAGAGGCACTAAAACATAAAGCTCAGGAGATTATTGAGGAAAATAGTAAATGAATATTATTTTTTCTGATATTGAGAAGAAGATTATAAAAATATGGTATAATTCTAAAGTTTATGGTGGACACTGGGGTGATAACTATTTTGTTTTACCAGAAGAGGAGATACTTTTTAATAAAATAATGAATGATTTTTCTATTGAAATTAATCCTATATATTTGAGAATATTAAAATATTGGGCTGAAGAGAGTAGTGATACACCTGAGGAAGAGGAACTTAAAAAGAAGATAGAAAGCCTTTAAGTTTTTATATAGGTTGCTTCTGCAATACATAATACCTCATTATCTTTTAATAGGTAACCCTCTGTTTTGAATATTTTATCTCTTAATACCTCTTTTAATATTCCTTTTGCTATAATTTTTTCGTTTGTTCTTAGAGGTTTTTTGAACTTTATATTCATTGTTGCAGTAACAGCTATTGTTTTGTATTTGTGATATATTATCCAGAACATTATTTCATCAAGTATTAATGATTGTATACCGCCGTGTACTATATTTGGGAAACCGGACATTTCATTATTTATACCATTTTCAAGAAAACTTATAACACAGTCTTCATCTGGATTATAGAAGAAGTTTAATTTTAAACCATGTTCATGAGTTGGAGAACAACCAAAGCAATTATAACCTTCAAGTTTTGTAAATGGATTTTCAATTTTTATAAGATTTTGCATATTCTTTTCTCTCTTTTAGCTGTTTTATAGTTTCTTCTGGATTAAATATTGAGTTTTCTGTCTGTGTCTCAAGATAACTTAATAATGATATATCTGGTTTATTGAAACCGTGAAAATCGCTTCCACCTGTTATTATTAATTTGAAATTTACAGCAAGTGAATAATAGAAGTCAACAAATCTTGGGCTGTGTTCAGGATAAAATACCTCTATACCATCAAGTTTACAAACATTTACAAGATAGTTTAGGAATATTTCAAGATTTTTGCTATTAAGCTTTGTAGTATATGGATGTGCAAGAATAGATATACCCCCCAATGAGTGAATTATATCTATTCCCTCTTCTATCCTATATCTTTTTTTGTTTACGTAAATTTCTCCACCCTTTTTAAGATACTTTTCAAATGCTTCATTTATTGATGATACATATCCTTTTTTTTCTAGGAAACTTGCTATATGTGCTCTTCCTAGTCTATCAAGTGGTATATCAAAGTCTTTCTCGCTTATATCTATATTTAATTTTTTTGCTTTTTCCAACATTCTTAAGTTTCTTTCTATTCTGTATTGTTTAAGAACTTTTATTATTTCATCAATATAATTTGACTTGTAGTCTATGTATAGTCCCAGAAGGTGTATTGATCCTAATACTCCTGGATAATTTAGAGAAAGTTCTATCCCTGGGATTACATTAACACCTTTTTTTTTGCCCTCTATTATTGCTTCTTGGATTCCACTTACTGTATCGTGGTCTGTTATTGCTATATACTCTATATTCTCAGAACTTGCCAGCTCTACTATTTCTGCGGGAGAATAAGTACCATCAGATGCTGTTGTATGAATATGAAGGTCTATTTTCAATATTTATCCCTTTTCTATAAGATGAAGATTGTGTATTTCTTTGTTTATAATATTTTTTGTTATTACTATTTTTTCAGATCTATTTGAAGGCAGTTCGTACATTATGTCCATTAATATTGCTTCTACTATAGATCTTAAGCCACGGGCCCCTATTTTTCTTTTATGAGCAAGATTAGCTATGTAATCTATTGCTTCATCTTCGAATATTAATTCACAATTTTCCATCTTAAAGAGTTCTTGATATTGTTTTATTATAGCATCCTTTGGTTCTATAAGTATTCTTTTGTATGCTTCTACATCAAGTTCATGTAATCCTACAATTATTGGTAGTCTTCCAACAAACTCAGGTATTAATCCAAACTTTATCAGGTCATCAGGTATTATGTTTTTTATAAGGTAGTTAAAGTTAGTTTTTTTGGATTTACTTATATCAGAATTAAAACCTAAAGTTCTTTCATATAGTCTCTTTGATATTATTTCATCAAGAGTAACAAAAGCACCACCACATATAAATAATATATTTGTTGTATCAATAGGTATATTCTGTTGATATGGATGTTTTCTTCCTCCCTGGGGTGGTACATTTGCTATAGTACCTTCTATGATTTTTAATAGAGCTTGCTGGACACCTTCACCTGATACATCCCTTGTTATAGAGGGACTTTCACTCTTTCTTGATATTTTGTCAACTTCGTCAATATAAACTATACCTATCTCAGCTTTTTTTACAGATTCAGGGTCATTTACATCACCTGCATTTTGTATAAGCCTTAAGAGAATATTTTCTACATCTTCACCAACGTAACCGGCTTGAGTCAATGTTGTTGCATCCGCGATTGCAAATGGAACCTTAAGTAGTTTAGCAAGTGTTCTTGCTATTAGTGTTTTACCACTACCACTTGGTCCTATCAATAGTATATTACTCTTTTCTATCTCTATATTTGCTGCATTTTTTTTATTAAACAATATTCTCTTATAATGATTATATACAGCAACAGATATTACTTTCTTTGCTTCTTCCTGTCCTATTACGTAAAGGTCTAAAAAGTTTTTTATATCTTTTGGTTTGGGTAGTGTCTCAAAATTAAAAAAGTCAGTATTTTTTGGATTTTGATTTTCATGTAATAATTTATATGATATATTTATACATTCATCACATATGTAACTATTATCGCCCGATATAAGTTGTTTTACTTCACTAAAAAGACGGCCGCAGAATGAACACCTTGGCCCTTCATTTCTTATTTTTGACATTTGGTATTTTTATCCCTCTCTTTTTAAAAGTATTTTGTCTATTATTCCATAGTCCAATGCTTCCTGGGGACTCATAAAAAAGTCCCTATCTGTATCTTTTGCTATTGTTTTTATTGGTTTTTCAGTATGTTCTGCCAGTATTTCGTTAAGTCTCTGTTTTATTCTTAAAATCTCTTTAGTTTGAATTTCTATATCTGTAGCTTGACCCTGAGCCCCACCTAATGGTTGATGTATCATTACTCTTGCATTAGGTAAACAGTATCTTTTACCTTTTTTACCTGCTGCAAGTAGTACAGCAGCCATACTAGCTGCCTGTCCAACACATATTGTACTTACATCAGGTTTTATGTATTGCATTGTATCATATATAGCAAGTCCTGCTGTAACTACCCCACCTGGTGAGTTTATGTATAACGATATGTCTTTTTCTGGGTCTTCTGATTCTAAAAATAATAATTGTGCAACAACAAGGTTTGCTAGTGTGTCTGTTATTTCTTCTCCTATGAACACAATTCTATCTTTTAATAGTCTTGAGTATATGTCATAAGATCTTTCACCTCTTCCTGTTTGTTCTATGACAAATGGTATTAATGGCATTATTTATCCTCCTTTTTCATTAATTCTCTCTTATCTTTTCCATTTATTTTGGCTTTTGATATCACTAACTCAGCTAATTTTAATAATCTTAATTCGTTATAAATATCATCTTTTGCCTTTTTATTTGATTCGTAATAGTTTTTTACGTTTTCTCTGTTTAGTATTTCCATATCATATATGCTTTCCAGGTAATTTTTTTTCTCTTCTTCTGTTAATTCTATATTAAACTTTTCAGCAAGTTTTTCAACTATAAGATATGTTTTAATATTTTCTAATGCCTCTTTTTTGGCCTCTTCAATAAAACCTTCCTGTGTAAGGTTGTTTTCTTTTAGATATTCTTCAATACCTTTTCCTGAAGAGATTAGTGTATTTACTTTTCTTGTAAGGTCCTGTTGTGCTTGATTCAAAATTATTGTATTTGATATAAAAAACTTTGATTTACTTGCTATCTCTTTATATATATTGAGTGCTGTCTCGAGTTTACTCTGTTTTTCAATTCCTTTCTCAATTTTTTCTTTCAGTGCTTTTTTAAACTCATCAATACTGTTAAACTTTTCTTTTATTATTTCCTCTATTTCAGGGAGTATTATTCTTCTTACCTCTTTTATTGTAAACTCAAGTATAACATCCTTTCCCTTTATATCTTCTCTGTAATAATCATCAGGAACACTTATTTTAACTTCTTTTTTCTTTCCTATCTCTGAACCAATAAACTCTTTAGTTAAAAAATAATTTTTAAGTTTTGGATTTATCATAAAAACATTGTTATTTGTTTCTATTTCTTTTCCATCTTTATCTTTTATTTTGTATTCAACTACCACATAATCTTTTTCTTTGGGTTTTTCATTTACGTTTTCAATTTTTGCTCTTGATTCTCTAATAAGTTCTATCTCTTTTTCAACAAGTGCATCTATGTCATAATTAAAAACAACTTCTTTTGCTTCTATCTCTTCTAATTCTGGCATCTCTTCTATTTCTGGCATTACCTCTATTTTAAGATTAAAAGAGAGGTCTTCATTATCTTTTATATTATCTATACCCTCTATTTCAGGCGTTCTTATAGGTTGTATTTTATTCTCTTCTACAACCTTGTCAAAAGCATTTTTTATTATTTTGTCCAGTGTTGAGTATTTAATATGTTCACCATATATTTTTTTTACCATTCCTATTGGTGCAGAACCTTTCCTAAATCCTTTTATGTTTGCAGAAGTTTGTACCTCTTTTGTTGTTTCTTCCATAAGATTTTTTATATATTCTTTATCAACTTTACATGTTACATTTATATACCCATCTTTTTTCTCTATTTTTGTTTCAATCATGCTTTTTCCTTTATTTGTTTTTTTTATTAAGTATTTATTTTTTTTATTTCTAAAATTTTAGATTATAAAATTTAATAAAAATTGATTAATATAGGATTAATTTAATATTATATTATTCTTATAATATTGTTTTATTTTAGATTATTATGATATGATTTTTTAATTGTATATTTAAGTTGTTTATTTTCTTTTCCTATAGATAAGTAAAATTAATAAATAATATTTTAAAAGTTAGTTTTATTAAAAAAAATATTTTAAAGTCTATTTTATAAAGTTTTTTAAATATAGAATTAATATTAATCTGAACTAATACTATAGTAATGAATTATACAAAAATATAAATTATATTAGGGAAAAACTGGGTTTTTACTTAACGTTTTTATATAAAAATATTACTTTGTTAATTAAAAATGTTGTATATTTAATAATTATATTTATAAAATTTTTTTATTTAAAATTTTATTTATAAATATTAATTAAAATTTGATATGAAATAATGGTATTTAAGGAGTTATTTATGAGTAGGTTAGATGATATTAAAAGAAAATTGAATCTAGATAATCTTGATGAATCTGAAAGAAAAAAACTTTTTAAAGAATTTATTGAACATGGGGGGGATCCTAATTATATAGAAAAAAAAGAACCTACTGTTAAACAATCAAAATATAAAAATATATCTAGATATGCTAAAGCAAGATCATATCAACAGGATAAGGATAAAAGTAGTGGCCAGACAACATCAGTCAGTAAGAAAGATACTATTAAGGAAGGTAAAAAGATAACAAGAGAACAATTAATAAAGTCTATAAAACCCTCTTTTTTAGAAAGTTTTTACATAAAGTTAGTAGCCTATTTAAATAAAGTTACTAATTTTAATGGTTTTTTTATGAATTTAAAGTTTATAAGTATAACCACTACAAATTTACTTGAAGCTGTTAACGACCTTGAGACAATAGCAAAGATTATATTATCATCAAAAAGTTTTAACGAGTTTGAAATTAAAGATTATTTCTTTAAAAAATTTCCAATATATTATGAAATATTACTTAGGCTTAATAAAACTAATTTAAAAGAGATTATTCAGAGTATAAGTGAGAAAGAAAAGACAAGCCCTTCTTTTAAACTTGCAATATCTGAAATTGAAAGAGAAATATCTAATCTATTTAGAACCCTTTATATATTCTGGCCGTTTAAAAACTCTATTCCTGAAGCTTATAGAGAAGGATTCAGGATACTTGAAAAAAGAGAAAGTTTACCTTCAAATATAATTAATACTTATATAACCAAAATTAGAAGAGGCGTGGATTTTATTTTCAATAAGTACTTAATAAAAATATATTATGCTTTTTTAATTTCTCAGAATGTCAATATAAAAATATCAGACCCAAATATTAGTGTATTATTACAATTATCTTTAAAAGACAAAATAGGTGGGATGCAGCAGGAAATAGAGGAGCAACTTAATCGAGAAAAAGAGGAAATGAAAGTAGAAGAAGAGGTAAAAGAAGAAAAAGAAGATATAATAAATGTTGAAGAGAGTATTAACCTACCCAAGGAAGTTTTAACTGGTATTGAAATAATAGAAAGTATTCCTTTACATTCTTTTGGTGATTCTAAAAACTCACCTTTTTATTTTTATGATAAGAAGGATAAAATATATCGTGTTTCTGCTATTATAGACTTTTTTGAAAAAGAGTATTCTTTTCTTATTACTGGTAATAAAGTTAATTACTATCCTGAGCATCATGAAGGTTTAAGATTTGATCCAAAGAGGGATTTTAATGAGTCTTATGTTGAAATGAACTCTGTGCTAGATTCTATAAGAGAGTATTCCAATATTATAAAGTCTATAAATGAAACTGAGGAAAATCCTAATATTCCTGTGATGCAGAAACATTCATTGATACACAAAGCTTCTATTGAAAGGAGTAAATTGAGTATGAGTATAAGAGCAAAACTTGCGAATGTTGTTATAAAAATTAAAAATACACTTGAAAAGATTAGAACAAATTATAATAAGTTTGTAGCAGACCCTGATAAAGAACTTACATTTTCTTCTGGTCTTGAAAAATCTAAAAAAAGACTTGAGGGTAAGAAAATAAGTGAGGCATTAGAAGAGTTTTATTTTTTTATATCAGGATTTCACTATCTATTAACTAAGGGGAACTTAGGTGGGGCAGGAAACATTATTAGACAAGATAAGTGATGAACTATTAATTAAGCTTGCTATTTTAGAGGATGTTGGTAGCGATGATGTAACTACCTCATCCATCCTTGTTTCAATTCCAGACAGAGTTGTTAAGGCAAAAATAGTAGCTAAAGAGAATTTGATAATTGCAGGGCTTGAACTTTTTGAGATGGTTTTTAAATATATTGATTCATCTATAAAAATAATTTCAAGCAAGATAGATGGAGATTTTTGCAAAAAAGGGACTACTATTTTAAATATTGAGGGTAATTTTTCATCTATACTTAAAGGGGAAAGGGTTGCACTTAATATATTACAACATCTAAGTGGTATAGCTACAAATACATTTAACATAATTTCACATATAGGGCATACTAAAATTAAAATACTTGATACACGGAAAACAATACCTTTATGGAGAAAATGGCAAAAATATGCAGTAAGAGTAGGAGGTGGTTATAATCATAGGTTTGGTCTTTATGATATGTTTTTAATAAAAGAGAACCATATATCTGTTGCAGGTTCAATTACAAAAGCTGTTGAACTTGCTAAGTCTTACAACCATGATCTATTAATAGAAGTTGAAGTTAAAAATATGAAAGAGGTAAAAGAAGCTGTAAAAACTAAAGCAGATATAATAATGCTTGATAATATGGATTATAAAGAGATTAAAAAGGCTGTAAAATATATTAGAGAAAACTCTGATAAAAAGATTGAGGTATCAGGTAATATGGATATAAAAAAAATAAAAAAAATAAAGAAAATAGATATTGATTATGTTTCGATGGGTTCACTTACTCACTCTGTCAAAGCCTCTGATATTTCATTGATTATTGATTTATAATTTTTACCAGGGAGTAGGTTATGAGTTTTTTAGATGATATAAAAGAACTTAGAATACAATACCTTAGATCAGTGATAGATGAAATAGTTGAAAACATAAACTCTATAGATGATAAGGTTAATTATGAAAAGATTAGAGATTTTTCACACAGAATAAAAGGGTCTGGCTCATCTTATGGTTTTGATTTTATAACTGAAAAAGCTATATTAATATCTGAGATGGCAAAGGCTTTTAAAACTCCCGAAGATATAAAAAAAATACTTTTATCTCTTAAAAACTTATGTGAGGCAAGTCTAAAAGGATTATCAGGAGATTTTAATGGTTAAAAGAATAATGTTTGATAGTGATAATATTATATTCAAAATAAGAGAAAATAAGAAAAAGTCAATATCAAAAGAGATAGCCAATGTGTTATATTCTCTTTCAAAAGAAGCAACAAAGATTATTAATGCAGATAGGGCCACACTATACATATATGATAAAGAGAAAGAAGAGTTATTCTCTTATGTTGTATCTAAGCTTGAAATAGATGAAATAAGATTGAAGATAGGAGAGGGTATAGCAGGTAGGGCTGCACTGTTAAGAGAGCCAATAATAGAAAATAACGCACCTAGCTCAATATACTTTAATCCATTCTATGATTCACAGACAAACTACAGAACAAAACAGATAATAACTAATCCTTTAATTAATGACCAGGATGAACTTATAGGTGTTATACAATTATTAAATAAAAACTCTGGTGAATTTAACAATGAAGACCTTGAAAAACTAAAAATACTTTCAAAAATAATTACTATAGCAATTGAACAGATGAAAATCACTATTGAAAACACTATTTTGAAAGAGTATAATAGAAGACTTATTGAAAACCTTGATACAGGAGTTGTTGTAATAGATAATAATAATAAAATCCAGGACTGGAATACTAATTTCTTGAAAATATTTAATCTTGATGAAGATGTATATGGTAAAAATATAATTGATGTAATTGATCGCCTTAAGGAATATTTATCTGATAATTCAAATATAAATAAAGAGATTAGAATAAATAAAAAATACTTTCATATTATTTCTTCTTCACTTAAAGATATTAATAATAATAACTTGGGGAAACTTTTTATTATAACTGATATAACAGAGAGAGTACTTGAGTCTAAAAAGAGAGAGACTGAAGAGAGAATGAGTATATTAGGTAAAATGACAAGCCAATTAATACATGATATTAAGAATCCACTTTTTGTATTAAGGGGTTATATAAAACTTATTAATCAGAGTAATGATTTTAATGATATTCAAAAATATACTACAACAATGGATAAAGAGATACTTAGGATTATTGATATTACTCAGGAGATACTTGATTTTTCAAAAGGTGATATTGATATATGGGTTGAGGAGGTTAGCCTTGATAGACTTAATTCTATGCTGATAGAAATTATAAAAGAGCTTAATGCAAGTTTTCAGATAAATATAAGGTATCTTAATAATATAAAAGAAGATATTAAACTTAAACTTGATCTTAATAAGATAGAAAGATCATTAAGAAATATATTTGTTAACTCAATTGAAGCATTTTCTGGTACTGATAAGAAAGTTGAAATATTAATAGAATTAAAAACAAATAATAATGAAGTTGAAATATATGTTAAAGATAAAGGTATAGGGATTCCCCCTGAAATAAGAGAAGATATATTTAAATTATTTTTTACAAATAAAAGGAATGGTACTGGTTTGGGACTTTCAATTGCTAAAACTATAATAGATAAACATAAGGGGACAATTACTCTTATTGATGATCCGGAATGGAGTACTACATTTAAAATAACATTGCCTATTTTTAAATAATAATTATTATGAAAAACGATTTTATAAATGTAGTTTCTTTATTTCATTCTTATATTTCTGGTCATAATTATAATGTAGTCTATCATAGTGACCAGGTTTTAAATATTAAACCTGAAATTAAGTCTGAAGATTTAAAAAATTTAAATTACAATAATAAAAAAAGTGTAGATATATGGGAAGAACTTAAGAAAAATACCTTAAAATGTATAAAGTGCAGGTTATACAGTACAAGACACTCTGTTGTTTTTGGTGAAGGTAATAAAGATTCAATGCTTTTAATTATTGGCGAGGCACCTGGTTATGAAGAAGACATGCAGGGACGACCATTTGTTGGTGAGGCTGGAAAACTTCTTACAAAAATGCTTAATGCTATAGATATAAATAGAGAAAATGTTTTTATAACAAATGTACTTAAGTGTAGACCTCCAGAAAATAGGGACCCACGTCCTGATGAAATATTTTCGTGTTCACCTATTACAAAAATGCTTAATGCTATAGATATAAATAGAGAAAATGTTTTTATAACAAATGTACTTAAGTGTAGACCTCCAGAAAATAGGGACCCACGTCCTGATGAAATATTTTCGTGTTCACCTATTTTAAATGAACAGATAAATATTATTAAACCAAAAGTTATTTTAACACTAGGAAGGTATTCTTCAAATTATATTCTGAAAACTAACAAAGGGATAACTGAATTAAGGGGTAAACTTTATGAGATGAAAGATTATATAGTGGTTCCAACATTCCATCCTGCAGCATTGTTAAGAAATGGCTCGCTTAAAAAACTGGCTTGGATTGATCTTCAGATATTAAGAGATGTTTTGAGAGAAAAGGGTTTCTATAAATAAAATTTTATTTAATTGTTATAAATTTTTAAAAATCTTTTTTTTTCTTTTTATTTTGATTAAATTTATAAATATCAATTTCTTTTCTGTATTCTAATAGAATTTAATTATTCTTTATTATATAAATAATAGTTTTTTACTTATTTTTATTTTTTTTTGTTTATAGAGGAAAAAATGGAATTGTTGAATACTATTGAGTTAACACTGGAAAGTCTTGGATATAAACTTGTAGATTTTAAAGTAAAGTCTGGTAAAGTTTTAAAATATGAAATTACTATATATTCTGATAATGGTATATCACATAATGATTGTAAGATAGTTACTGATGCTTTAATGGGTGATGAAAATATAGATAAAATGTTGGGTGAGGACTATGTTCTTGAAGTAGGTTCTCCTGGAGTTGGCAGAAAATTAAAGAAAATAAGAGAGTTTAAAGTTTTTTTAAATAAAGAAATAGATTATTGTTTGTTAAACTCAAATCCATCTTCAGGTATAATTAAGGGTGTTAATAACAGTAAGGTTATTATATATGATATTAAAGATAATTTAGAAAGAGAATTAAGTTTAGAAGAGATACAATATGCTAAATTAAAAGATATTGGAGGTTAAATGGACTTAAGTTTAGCAATAAAAGAATTAGTTAAGACTAAAGGTCTTAGTCAGGAACTAATAATATCAGTTATAATTGATACTTTAAAAGAGGCATATTTGAAGTTTTACGGAATAGATGATATAAAGTTTAAGACTGAAAATGAGAAGATTGATATATATCTAAATAAGAATGTTGTTGAAAATGTTGTTACTCCTGTGAAAGAAATAAGTCTAAAAGAGGCCAAAAAGTTTAAAAAAAATGTTAAAGTTGGCGAAGAGATTGAGGTTATTACAAGTCCTGAGAAAGATTTTAATAATCCAAAGTCTTTACAGTGGGTAATAGATAATATATTAAGAAAAATAAAAGAGGCAGAAAAAGATATAATTGGTGCTGAATATAAAAGTAAAATAAATAAATTGGTTTCTGGCAAGGTTATAAAAAAGGATTCAAAGGGTTCAATATTTGTTGATTTAGGAGATACTTTAGGTTATTTACCTGTAGAAGAGCAAAGTCCACTTGAACACTATGAGGTTGATGACGTCCTTAAAGCTATTGTTAAAGATGTACTTTCTTTTAGTAAGAGAAAAGGGAAAGATAACAGGATAGTTTTATCAAGGACAAGCCCCTATCTTATAAAAGAACTTTTAAAACTTAATGTACCTGAAATTCAAGATACTATTGAGATTAAAAAGATAGTTAGAGAAGTTGGTTATAAAACAAAAATACTTGTTTATTCTGATAGTGTTGATCCTTTATCTGCATGTGTTGGTCCACAGGGTGTTAGAATAACATCTATTATAAAAGAGATTGGTGGCGAGAAGATAGATATTGTTAGATATTCTGATGACCCAAAAGAACTTATTAAGAATGCTTTAGTGCCTGCAAAAGTAAATAGAGTTATATTAACTGATGATAGAGAAGCTTTTGCAATAGTTGAGAAAGACCAGGTAGCCTATGCTTTTGGTAAGCAAAGAAAAAATGTTGTTCTGGCTGCGAAACTTACAGGATGGAAAATAAATGTTAAAGTAGAATCTGAAATAGGCGAGGAAATAGAAAAGGTTGGAGCAGCTGCTATAGATAATATAATAGGAACTTCTTTGAAAGAACTTGGTTTAGCCGATAATATTATAGAGAAATTAAATGAGAATAATATATATATAGTAGAACAACTTGTTGATGCTGTAAATAATAATGATCTTATTTCAATGAAGGGATTAACTGAGGAAGATATAGAAGATATTAAAAAGATTATTTCTGAGAAAGTAGAGATAGAACTAGAAGAAGAGGGCGAGGGTATACCTATTGAAAACTTGCCTGATATTTCTAATGAAATTATAGACAAAATTAAAAATAATAATATACAACATATAGAAGATCTTATAAAATTGATGGAAGTTGGTAAGTTAAATACTTTGAAAGGTATAAGTGTAAGTGAATTGGAACTTATTGAAAAAGTTATTAGAGAAAATGTTGAAATAGAATAGACTTAAGAATAAGATAAAATAAGAGAGGCAAAAGTGGAAGATAAAAAAGATAAGATTGTTATTAAGAAAAAGATAAAATTAAAAGTGAAAAAAGAAAAAGAAGAAGTAGATAATATTGAACAACAGAATATTACTACATCAGTTATTCAGAAAGATGAAAGTAAGATTGAAGAAACGGTTCAAAAAAGCCAGGGAAAAATCAAAGAGTTTAATAAATATAAGAAAACTGATTTTAAAAAGAATGATAGATTTAACAGTGAACAGTCGAAAAAAGGTGAGAGGGCCAACTATAAAGATAGAGATATAAAAGATATAAGGGATATAAGGGATATAAGAGACATAAAAGATGAAAAGAATGAGAGAGATAATAAAAAAGAAAACAAAAAAAATTGGAAAAAGTTTGAGTTTGAAGAAAAAGATGAAGAAAAAGAGTTTGTTTTAAAGAAGAAAAAAGAAAAAAAAGCATCTATTCCTGAAGAGATAGAGATATTTGATACTATTCTTGTTAAAGACCTTGCATCAAAGATGAATATAAAGGTTGGTGATCTTATATCTAAACTTATAGAAATGGGATATATTGCTACAATTAATGATGCTCTTGATAAAGAGACTGCTGAAATAATTGCATCTGAGTTTGGTTGTAGAGTTAAAGTAAGATCAATATATGACGAGCTTCATAAGCTTGAAATGGATGAGGATATTGTAGATGATAAATATAAAATAAAAAGAGCTCCTATTGTCACTATAATGGGCCATGTTGACCATGGTAAAACTACATTGCTTGATTATATAAGGAAAACCAGAGTAGTTGATAAAGAGGCTGGGGGTATAACTCAGCATATAGGTGCATATCAGGTTGAGCATGATGGTAAAAAAATAACGTTTATTGATACTCCTGGGCATGAAGCATTTACTAAAATGAGAGAAAGAGGTGCCCAGGCAACAGATATTGTTGTTTTGGTTGTTGCTGCTGATGATGGGGTTATGCCACAGACAATAGAGGCTTTAAATCATGCTAAAGTAGCTGGTGTACCAATAATAGTTGCTGTAAATAAGATAGATAAAGACGGTGCTAATCCGGATAGAGTAAAACAGCAATTAAGTGAATATAATCTAATACCAGAGGAATGGGGTGGTGAAACATTATATGTAAATGTATCTGCTTTAAAAGGTATTGGTATAGATAAATTATTGGAGGCTATATTATTACAATCTGAAATGATAGAACTTTCTGCTAATCCTAAAAAGAAAGGAAAAGGTATAATTATAGAGACAAAGGTTGATAAAAATAGGGGTAGTCTTGTTACTCTTATAGTTAAGGATGGAACTATTAAGAAGGGTGATTATTTTGTAGCTGGTATAACTTACGGAAAGATTAGAGCTATGTTTGATTTTAATGCTAATATGGTTAAGGAAGCAGGGCCTTCAATGCCAGTAGAGATTTTGGGTTTTGATGAACTACCTGAGGCAGGGGATATATTACAGGTTGTTGATAGTGAAAAGAAGGCAAAAGATATTGTTTCGAAAAGAAAAGAGATAAAGTCTCTTGAAAATGCTAAAAAAATAACTAAAAAAGTTTCTCTTGATGACCTATACGAAAAAATACAAGAACAACAAAAAATTGATTTTAATATTATAGTTAAAGCTGATGTACAGGGTACTGCTGAGGCAATAAAGTCTCTAATTGAAAAGTTTGCTGCTAGAGTAAATGAAGTAAGTATAAAAGTTATACACGCATCTGTTGGTGCAATAACTGAAAATGATATAATGCTTGCTTCTGCATCAAATGCTATAATAATTGCTTTTAATGTAAGAGCTAATAATGAGAAGGTTAATACTCTTGCAAAAGAAAAGGGTGTTGAAATAAGGAAGTATAGTGTAATTTATCATATTACTGAAGATATAAAGGATGCTATTGAAGGAATGCTTGAGCCTGAAGAGAGAGAAGAGGTTATAGGAAAGGTGGAGGTAAGAAAAGTATTTAAACTCACTAAAATTGGAATTGTTGCGGGTTGTTATGTTGTTGATGGTGTGATTAAAAGAACTGCTAATGTAAGACTTATAAGAGATGGTATAGTATTACAGGAAGTTAAAATATCATCATTGAAAAGATTTAAGGATGATGTAAAAGAGGTTACCAAAGGTTTTGAGTGTGGTGTTACTCTTGATAATTGTAATGATATTAAAGAGGGTGACTACTTTGAAGTTTATGAGATAGTAAAGGAAAGAAGAAAACTTAATGTTAATACAGATAATTCTCCTAATAAATAAAGGATAGATATTGGAGATTATACTTATTCTTGATTATATAGGTACATTTGCTTTTGCAGTAAGTGGTGCAATGCTTGCCGTTGAAAAAGAGATGGATATTATAGGTCTTCTTATTCTTGCTTCCTTTACTGGGATTGGAGGAGGAATATTAAGAGATATTATAATAGGTAAAATACCTCCTACTGTTTTTTCTGAAAGTGAGTATTTTTATATAATATTTATTGCCACTATCCTTGTTTTTTTCTTTTATAAGTTTTTTAAAGAACTAGAAGATATTGTAGTAATTGGTGATGCTATAGGACTTGGGACTTTTACAATTATTGGAATTGAAAAAGCATTAGCATACAATATGAATATATTATCATCAATAATAATGGGTGTTATTACTCCTACTTTTGGTGGAATGATAAGGGATGTTTTGGCTAATAGAATACCTTTTATACTTAAGAGTGAGATATATTTAAGTCTTTGCATTTTAGGTGGTCTTATTTTCTTTATTATGAGAGATATTTTAAGTTTTGATAAAAATATTATATATTTCGTGATTATTTTAATTGTAAGTGGGATTAGAATAGTAGCATATTTTAAAAAGTGGAATCTTCCAAGGGTTAAATTAAAGTAGTTTTAAGTATTTTGATTTTTATTTAATCTATTTTTTAACTTAAATTTTATGTTTTGAAATAACTTTTTTTGGGGAAAAAATTTTATGGATAGTAGAATAAATGAAAAATGTGGTATATTTGGGATATATAATAATAGTGAATCAGCAAGAATAACGTATCTAGGTCTTTATTCTCTTCAACATAGGGGCCAGGAATCATGTGGTATAGCAACATCAGATGGGAATAGAATTTATAAGTCTGTGGGAATGGGCAAGGTTATTGATTTTTTTACAGAGGATAAAATATCAAAACTTATTGGAAATATAAGTATAGGACATGTCAGGTATTCGACAACAGGCGAATCTAATCCATTGAATGCTCAGCCACTTGTTGCAAACTATAATAGGGGTTATATTGCTGTTGCTCATAATGGTAATATAACAAATGCTATGAAGATAAGGCTTGAACTTGAAAAAGAGGGAGCTATATTTCAATCAACTTCTGATACTGAAGTTATTATACACCTTATTGCAAGATCCAAAAAAAAGAACTTTAATGATGCGTTACTTGAAAGTCTTGCCCTCTTAGAGGGTGCGTTTTGTTTTGTTATATTAAGAGAAAACTCTCTAATAGCAGTAAGAGACCCTTGGGGATTTAGACCTTTATCTCTTGGATTTAAAGATAATTCATATGTTATTGCTTCTGAGACAACTGCTTTTGATGTTATAGACGCTGATTATGTAAGAGATATTGAACCTGGTGAAGTTATTGTTATAGAGAATAATAGGATTACCTCTTTATTTATACCTAGAAATGAAAAAAAGTCTTGTTGTGTATTTGAGCTTATATATTTTGCCAAGCCATCAAGTATAGTTTTTAACCACTCTGTATATAGTTTTAGAGAAGAGTTAGGAAGACAACTTGCTATAGAAGATGATATTACACCCGATATTGTAATACCTGTGCCAGATTCTGGAAGAATGGCAGCATTAGGTTATTCTTCTCAAAAAAATGTTCCATTAGGAGAAGGTCTTATAAGGAGTCACTATATAGGCCGTACTTTTATAGAGCCTAGCCAGGGGATAAGAGACTTTGGAGTTAAGATAAAGTTTTCACCTGTTAAGGACTTGCTAAAAAATAAAAGAATAGTAGTTATTGATGATTCTATTGTAAGAGGAACTACAGCAAGAAAAATAATTAGAATGATTAAGAATGTTGGTGCTAAAGAGATACATTTTAGAATAAGCAGCCCTCCTACAATTTCGCCGTGTTTTTTTGGCATAGACTTTCCTACTAAAGAGGAGTTACTTGCTAATAAAATGAGTTTACCAGAAATTGAAAAATACCTTGGTGTTAATTCTCTTAAATATATATCTTATGATGGCATGATCTCTTGCCTTAAAGATAAAGGTTTTTGTACTGCATGTTTTGATGGCAAGTATCCTGTAAAGGTTGAGAATTTTTCTAAAAATATAATGACAGATAGGTAATTTATATGATAAAAAAAGGTTCTCTCTTAATATTATATTCTACTTCTGATGGTAAAAAGTTTTTTGTTAAAAATGAAGAAACAAGTTTTTCAACACATCTAGGAATAGTTAATATTACTGATAATCTAGAGTATGGTGTATCTATTAAAACTCATACTGGGAACAGTTTTATTGTCTTAAGACCAACACTTGATGAAATAATTATGAAAATTAAACGTCATACTCAGATTTTATACCCTAAAGATATAGGTTATATATTGCTTAAGTTAGGTTTAAGGGATGGTGATACTGTTGTAGAGGCTGGAACTGGAAGTGGTGCACTTACGATATCTCTTGCTTATGCTGTTTCTCCTTCGGGAAAGGTCTTTTCTTATGAAAAGAGAAAAGATTTTTTGGAAAAAGCATATAAAAATATATTACTCTCTGGTTTTCAGGATAATGTTGTCTTGAAAAATTCTGATGTTTATGAAAATGGTTTTGATGAAAACTCAGTTGATGCTGTTTTTCTTGACTTAAAGGAACCTGAGACTCTTATTGAAAAGTCCTATAATGTATTAAAAACAGGTGGTATGCTTGGAATACTTGTCCCTACAACTAATCAGGTATCTTCTGTGTTAAAAAGAATACAGGACTTTAATTTTAATGATATTGAGGTTTCTGAGATAATGATAAGAAAGTATAAGCTTGTTCCTGAGAGATTAAGGCCAGAAGATACAATGGTTGGCCATACAGGATATCTTTTATTTGCGAGGAAAATGATTTGAGGTCAATTTTTTCTTTATCTTATGATGATCTATTTGAGTATATAGAATCTAATAATTTTGAAAAGTTTAGAGCTAAGCAGATAATAGAATGGTTATATAAAAAAAAGGTTGTTGACTTTGATTCCATGAAAAACTTGCCTAAAAATGTTATATCTAAATTAAAAACTGATTTTGTCATATCCTCTCTTAATGAGATTGAAAGAAAAAAGTCAATAGATGGTACAACAAAAATTATTTATAAAACATTTGATAATAATATAATAGAAACTGTTGTTATACCTAATAATCTTAATAAATACACTATTTGTATTTCAACTCAGGTTGGATGTCCAATAGGTTGTAGTTTTTGTGCAACAGGTATAAATGGCTTTAAAAGGAATCTTAATATCGATGAAATCATAAGCCAGTTTTATTTAAACAGTAAAGATGTTTCTAACATTGTGCTTATGGGGATGGGTGAACCTTTTTTAAATCCTGATATATGGGAATTTTTAAATAGAATGACAAGTGTAGATTATTTTAATTTTTCAAGTAGGTCTATTACAGTCTCAACTGTTGGAATAATAGATGGGATAAAAAAATTAGTTAGTTTTAATAAACAAATAAAGCTTGCAGTATCATATCATTCTGGGGTTTCTGAAACAAGAAAAATTTTATTTCCAAAAATTTATGACATTATAGACTTTAAAAAATTGATAAAAGCATTAAAAGATTTCTCTAAGACAGGTAAGAGATTTACACTAGAATATATTTTAATCAAAGATTTAAATGATAATAAAAAAGAGGCTGAGATTCTAAATAATCTTTCAAGAGAAATAGATTTTCACCTTAATATAATACCTTACAATAGTCATAAATTTGCAAATTATAAATCACCTGATGATATTGATATATCAAGGTTTATATCATATCTTAATAATGTTAAATACACAATAAGAAAAAGTAAAGGACAAGATATTTCTGGTGCTTGTGGTCAGCTTGCTGGTGAAAAAAGTATAATTTATAATTAAATAATATTAAATTTCATTATCAGAAAAAAATAAAATAATAGGAGGATAAATGCTAAAGATAAAGGATTTTGTAACAGAAAATAACTTTACTGTAGTTAAAAAAGATACATCTGTAAGAGAAGCGATAAAGCTTGCTAAAAAGAAGAAAAATACCTGTGTTCTTGTTATGGATAACAATAAACTTATAGGTATTTTCACTGATAATGACCTTGCTTTCAGAGTTATATCTGAGGGTAAAAGTGTTGATGAACCTGTTTATAACTTTATGACAAAAGACCCAATTACTATTGATCAGAATACTGATGTTGATACATGTATGTTCTTAATGACAAAAAACAAGTTCAGACATATTCCAGTAAGAAATTCTGATGGGAATGTATTTGCTGTTGCTACTGTTATGGATGTACTAAAAGCTAAAGTAAAAGAGGTCTCAAACTCAGAAGAGGCAAGAAATATATATGAAACTGAGGGTCTTATTGACAGGGAAAATGATATAATAGATAGTATAACAAACGAATATAAGAATTAATATTTTATCCGGGGGTATATCCTTCGGATTCTATATTTTTTCTGCTTCTAATACAATAATTGAAAAAACATTATCTGGATTTTTTACACCAGCTTGCTGTATTAATAGTTTTATACCTTTGAGTTTTTCCTTTGACTCAGTATAACCTATTACAACACCTGCTATCCTCTTTTTTTGATCTTTTTGTTTTAAAAGTCCTTTAAATAATTCTATATCTGTTTTTATTATACTTTCCAAGTTTTCGCCTAGTATTAGGGTTGCATTAAGTATTCCAACAGTTGTTAATGCTAAAATAATGTCCTCTTTGTAGTTTATATCATAAATTTGTAATATGTAAAAATACATTCCCAACTCTTATTTTATAAAAATTGTTTTTAATTTTTTAGTATGCACTTAATATATCAAATATTTCTTTTGATGTTTTACTATTTTCAAGTTTTTCTCTTGTTTCAGGATTTCTTAAAATAAGGTTTATTTTAGCAAGCAACTTAAGGTATGTTATATGGTCATCTGGTCCACCTATAAGAAATACCAATTTAACTGGTTTTTTATCTATAGATTCCCAGTCAATACCTTTTTTATGTACACCTATACAAATAAAAAAATTTGTTATCTCTTTTATTTTAACATGTGGTATTGCTATCCCAAAACCTATACCAGTACTTACTATTTTTTCTCTCTCAAATAGTGCTTTTTTAAATGCTTTAAAGTCTTTCACAAATGGTTTTGATTTTAGAAAATCTATCATTTTTTCTAAAACATCTTCTTTTGTTTCTTCATCAATAAATATTATATTATTTTCATCAAGATAGTCTTTTAAGTGTATCATGAAAACTCCTATAAGAAAAAGAAAATTTTATTTTAAAAAATTTAATCTAAAAGTAGTATAAAATAAAAAATTAAAATTAAAAAATTAAATCAATAAAAATCCTCTGAGTTATATCATATTAAATATTTTACTTAAAAATTTAATAATTCACAGAATTATTTTACATTGACAAATAAATATTTAATTAACCTAAAATTGTTTTTGCTATGGCCAAAAATATTGCGGTACCAAATATATCCGCAAACGTTGTTATAAGTGGAGTACTAGCTGTTGCAGGATCTTTTTTAAGTTTTGCGAATATAAAAGGTAAAATAACTCCGATAAGAGAACCTACAAAAACGTTTACAAACATTGAAATTACTACTACAGTAGCTATTTTTGTTCCACCTCTTATAAAGCCCATTATTGATATTCCCAGAGCCATTGATATACCTAAAAGAGTTGCAACTATTGCTTCTTTTAGTAGTAGTTTTATCCAGTCTTTTGCTGTGACTGTTCCAAGTGCCATTGCCCTTATTACAAGTGTTGCGGCCTGAGAACCAGCATTTCCTGCTGTATCAACAAGGACTGGTAAAAAAGCTGTTAATATTATGTATTTTGCTATTGTTTCTTCAAAGCTTATTATAATTCCACCTGTGAATATATCCATTATAAGAAGTGCAAAAAGCCAGAAAATCCTACTTTTATATAGTTTTCTGAAAGGTGCTGATAGAAGGTCAGTTATCTGTTCCAATTCTTTTATATTTGCATGTATTGATGATATCTTTGTAAAGTCTTCTGTTTGTTCCTCTTCAATTACATCAACAATATCATCAATTGTTACTATACCTATCAATTTGTTATTGTTGTCTACTACAGGCAGAACAGAGAGGTCATATCTTTTCATTAAGTTTGCTGCTTTTTCCTGGTCTTCCATAACATTTATAAAAACAATTTCCTTTTCCATTATGTCTTTTATTTGTGTTTTAGGTTTTGCAAGAAGAATATCTTTTATGGATAATAAACCTAATAGATTCTTTTTATTATCTACAACATAAGCTATGTCTATTGTCTCAACATCGTTTCCGACTCTTCTTATATGATCAATGGCTTCTTCAACATACCATTCTGGTTTTAAAGATAGGTATTCAGTAGTAATTAATCGACCAACACTGTTTTCCGGATAGCTTAATATACTAAGTGATTCATTTTTTTCTTCAGGGCTTAATAGTTCAAGTAGTCTTTCAACAACATTATCAGGTAATTCTTCAAATAGACCTGTTCTGTCGTCTGTTGAAAGTTCATTTATAATTTCTTTTATCTGTCTATTAGTAAGTTTTTCTATAAGTTTTTTCTCAGTATCAGGGCCAAGTTCAATTAATACTTCAGCAGCAATATCTTTTGGTAAAAGTCTAAAAATTATTATTTTGTTTTCATCATCAAGTGATTCAATTAAGTCTGCAATATCAGGGGAGGGCCACTCAGATAAAACCTCTTTTATATCATACCATTTTTTATTTTCTATTAGTTCTTTTATTTCTGGCATAAGTAGGTTTTTAAGCATTGTTGTTCCTTTTAATATCAACAGATATGATAATTTTCTGACAATAAAATATAACAAGAATAAGACTAAAAATGATTAAAAAAGTTTGAATTTAAAAAATAAGACTGAATATAAAAATGAATTTTTAAAAAAGGGGGGAATTACCCCCCTCTTTTTTTATTTTTAGAAATTAATTATTGGCCTTTTTCATCTAATTCAGCAAGTTTTGATTCCATATCTGCATATAATTTCTTTTGTCTGTCGTTTAATTTTATCTCTTTCTTTGTTTGTTGTATTACACCATCTCTCCTTGCAACATACATATCATAAGGCATAGCATATCTTATATAGTATTCAAATACTGGTTCTGACCATCCTACTACCTTACCTTGTTGTATTAAAGGTTTAACTACTTGTCTCCAGTATACACCAGCTTTTTGCATACCTGATACATCAACGTTTTTAGCTGATAATGCTTCAAGTCCTTTCATAACTTGTTCTTTTTGCTCATTATCACCAGCACCTATTGATTCCCATGCTTTTGCAACTTGTTTTGTTGCGAGTGCTTTGATTGCTAAAGCAGCTGAACCTGCTGCATTAAGTTGAGCAGCCTCTTTTGCAGTATCTTTGAATTTTGATTCACCATATCCAACAAAGAACATTACTTTTTGACCACTGTAATCACCAACTTCTTCACCACCTTCTATCCATGCTGGAGTAGGTCCCATAGAATCAAGTACTTTTACTGATGGTATTGACTCTGGCTCTGGTCCCTTTGCTTGTTTTTTACCTCCACATGATACAAGGCCTAAAATCATAGCAAAAATTGCTAGAATTGCAATTTTTTTCATTTTTTCCTCCTATTGTTTTTAATATATAAACTATAATAAATAATATAACATATTTTTTAAAAAAACAAAAAAAATTAAATTTTATTTTAAAAATTTTATTTTTTAAGGATCTTAAATGAATATACTGATTTCAAACGATGATGGATTTAATAGCAAGGGGATAGAGGTTTTAATAAAAAATGTATCTAAAAAACACAATGTTTTTGTTGTTGCACCTGATAGAGAGAGGAGTGCTGTAAGTCATAAAATCACGCTTACAAATCCAATACGTGTAAATAGGATAGCTGATAATTTTTATACTACTGATGCAAGTCCTGCAGATTGCATTAAAATAAGTTTTCTTGGTATAATAAAAGAGAGTATTGATCTTGTTATAAGCGGAATAAATCATGGACCAAATATGGGGCTTGATGTTTTTTATTCAGGTACTGTTGCTGTTGCAAGAGAGGGAGTAATGAAGGGGGTTCCTGGCATTGCTTTTTCTCTTGATAGTTATGACCAGGATGGTGACTTTGAGTATGCAGCAGGTTTTATAAATCAGATTATAGATCTTTTGTCCCCAGCTTTCAACATAAACTCAAGGTTTAAACCACTTTTTAATGTTAATTTTCCAAAGTATGGGCCATATAAAGGCTTTAAGTTTACAAGACTTGGTTTTAGGGTTTATAGAGAGATGCTTATAGAACATAAAGACCCTATGGGAAATCCTTATTACTGGATAGGTGGTGAGCTCCCTACTCATAACCCCCGCGAAAACAGTGACTTTGATGCTGTAAAAAATGGTTTTGTATCAATAACTCCACTTGCTATAGATATAAGTGATTATAGGATGCTTGAAAAAATAAAATCAGTTATTGATACCAGTAAACTTGCAATTTAAAAAAATATATTTAAAATTTTATTATCTAAAATTTATACTCAATAGATAATGTAACCTGGTTAGTATGCTGATCTATTCCTTTGAAAGGATTATTAGTGTTATTATTGTATTCTACAAAAGTAATAAAAGAGCTGGAGTTTAAACTAAAATAGGGTATGTAAGAACTATTAAACAGGTAAGAGTGTTTATAGCCAATAGTAATATTTATATCCTTAAATATTGTTGTTAATAGATTTATTGAACCGTATACCTGATTTTTTGTATGGATTTCATCACTAATCTCAGTATGGATTAGACCAGTTTCTATATTAAAGTCTATACCTATAAGTCTAAACTCTGTCCCAATATTGAACTTGGAAAAGAAAAACTCGTGATTTTCAGTAGTGTTATCCGATGAAACTTCAAATGGCATCATGTATATGTTGTTATAACCATAAGATGTATTACTATTTATTCTTTCTATATTAATTTTACCTTTTAAAATTCTAAGGGCAAGGTAGTAACTTAACTTATCTTTTTTTCTAAGCTCAATTCCTATATCATTGTATCCATATTCACCTTTTATGTTTTCTGGGAAATCTGCAGAATATATTTCCCTTGTTTCTTCTATTCTGGATATTATGTTTAATTTTGATTTTATGTTAATATTATTAAAAAAATAGTCATTTGGTAGGTTATAATTTATATCCAATGTTGTTTTAATATCTGTATATTTACCTTTATGTTTAGTAGTATCAGGATAATCACTATTAGAAAAAGTATAATCATAATTAACGTTTGTATATATTAGTTTAATATTCAGAGAAAAATTTCTTAGCATTATATTAAAATAAGGTTCTGCTCTTAGTATTTTTGTACTGTAATCTTTTTCAATTGTATTAGAGTCAGTATATGTTATGTTAGTGAAAAATTTATAAGATTCATATAATTCTGAGAATCTATAGAATGGATTAGTGAATATTGGTGCTAACATGTAGGGTGTTATCTCATCAAAGTCTTCCTCAACAAGTCCGTTCAATCTATTTTCTATTTTTATAAAGTTTGAGATAAGTATGCCTGGTTTTAATTTATCAAAGTCTTTTAGTATGTTTATTTTAAAGTATATTTTTTTATCTTTAGGATCAAATTTTTCCCGGTATGAATTAATAACAGTAGTATTAATATTATAATCATAATCATTATTATAATCTGTTTTGATTATTGATACATTGAAATAGTATGTATCATGATACATTGAAATAGTATGTATCATATTTTGAATATATTTCAAACTTAAATATTTTAATATCTGTTTTATAATCATTGTCGATTTGGTTAGGTATACCTTCACTTATTTTTTTATAAAAAAACAAATATGATAAATTTAGAAGTAACTTTAAATTATTTATCTGAAAAGGTAAAAATATTCCGTTGGTTGGATCATTTATGTCAAATCCTATTTGACCTATCTCTTGACTTATGTCATGCTGGGGTATTGCACCTGGTTTTTGATCTGGTCTTAAACTTTCCAGATCAAGTTTTGCTTTGATTGTTATGGTTTTTATTTTATCGATTAAAAATATATCGTCGTTTAAAGAATATAGATTAGATATAACTAATATTAATATTACTGTTTTTAAAGTTTTTTTTATCATTTTATTACCTTTTTTTATTTTACTTAACTTAAAATATTAACAAATAAAATTTAAATTAATATATTTTTCTGTAAAAATCCTTAAAGATTCTTTTATATATTCAGGATCTGTGTTAAATATGATTGATTCTTTCAACGTATTAAGGTATTTTATTTTATCTATTTCATATGGTGAGAAACCTGGAAAAAATGATTTTAAATAGTCTATAAAGTAGGGGAGTTCTGTAATATCAATATTATCAATATCTTTAATATTATATTTTTTATAAATTATAATGTTATCTAATCCTATAGACTCTTTTTCAATTTTTGTGTATGGTCTTATTCTTATTCTAAGTGCCCTTGATTTTATTGTAGGTATAACCCTATCTAATCTTTTTGATATCATGACTGTTATAAGATGGTTTGGGCCCTCTTCTATTGTCTTTAGTATTGTGTTAAGTCCTTCAATGTCCAATTCTTCTATATATTTTATAAAAAGTATTTTATACTTATTGTTTGGTATTACGTATAGGTCTTTTAATGTTTCTCTTATTATTTCTATAGGAATTTTAAAAGTTTTTATTCTGTTTATTATCTCTTCTATATTTTTAAGAAGTTTTTCATCATAATTTTCTATAAACTCATTTATAATTAATATATCTTCCTCAGTTTCTTCAATATCTTTCCTATTATATATATATTCTCGTAAGTATATTAAAACTTTTCTTAACTGGTTTATTAAAATGTTTTGAACTTTTCTATTTTTTTTATAGATATTTAACAGGTCTTTAAGCCTTGGTATATTAATTGACGTTATTATTGGTTTAAGGTCTATTGATGAAAACTCTTTTATATTTTTCTCTTCATTGTTTATAACTGATAAAAAGTTTAAAGCTATATATTCTTTTCCTGAGATCTCAGGCCCATAAAATATGTATGTTTTAGGGATTGGCTTTTTTTCTCTTTCAAGTTCTATTATATTGTTAAGTAGTTTTATAGCAGGGTCATTTTCTCTTATAAAACTTATCTCTCTCATTCTAAATAATCTGCAACTGTTTTTTTATTTTTTTCTTCTTTTTCTGTGGTTTCCTCTGGTCTTGTTGCCCATACAGGATATGGGAACGAGACAACCAAAGGATATGGTATATCGGGTTGGTGTACTATCATTTTTCCCTGTTTTAGTATTATTGCTCTCTCTTTAAGGCTTTTCCCAAGGTATTTATAAACAGGCGAATCTATATCACCAGAATCAAGCCTTCCTACAACTTTTATAGCTGAGTTTAAATATACCCTTTTTTCAACCGCATCTGCTGTCTGCTGTGCACCTATTAGTATTATTCCAAGGCTTCTTCCCCTCTCTGCTATATCTATTAAAATATCTTTTATAGGGCTTGAGCCAGATGATGGGGCATACTTGTTTAACTCATCTATCATAATAAAGACAACAGGTTCTCTTAGTCCCTTTTCCTCTTTTTCTTCAAATATCTCTTTTATTACACTTGAGACTACAAATAGCTGAGCAGGTGATGAAAGGTTATGAATATCAATTATTGTAACCTTATGGTTTTCCCAATTTATTTTGTTGTACTCTCTATTTATAATGTTACTAAGGTTTTTTTCTATTTTTCTAAGCCTTCTTAGGAAAGCTGAAATTGATGAAAGACTTTGATTTGGAAATAGTTTTCTTTTTTCAATTTTACTCTCATTATCATTTAGGTTTCTAGTTTCATTTTCAAATATTTTTATTAATTCACTTATACTTTCTATTGAACTTCCCGGGTTCTGATTAAAATAATTTTTAAGGAATTTATCTGCGTCCCTTATTAGTAATGATATATTTGAGTCATCACTCTCGTTAAACATAAACTCAAATAGTCCCTCTTTAACAATTGTATAGATATCCCATGAGTATTTATTTGCGTCATTTCTTATAGAATCAAGTGATATACTATCATCTTTTTCTATTCTTGTAGGAGCATATATACCAACATTATCAAATGGTTCTGGTTTAATATTGTAGTTTATATAAAAATTTTCAGTTTCTTTGTCTATGTTTTTATTTTTCTTATCAATAAATAGCAGGTCATATCCTTTGACATTGAATATTATCATTTTATAGTTTTTATTTGGTTTTGATGAGTTTATAGAGTGCATCAAAAAAGTTGCAAACGTTGTCTTTGTTGCAACCCCTGAGATACCTGATATAGATACATGAGCCCCTTTCCTTCCATCTATAAACTCAAGGTTAATATATGCAGGCTTGTGGTTGGCAAGTTCACCTATAAACACTTTTTCTTTCATGTTTTTAAAGTTTAATGCTATATCAATTTCTTCATCATCTACCATAAAGACCTTGTTTCCCGGTGTTGGTGCCACATAAAACTCTGGTTCTATCTTTATTACTTTTACCTGGGCTATATGATATATGTTTGATGGGATCTTTTTATCTGTTACAAGAAAGTTTTCAGTATTAAAATTAATTACATCAAATCCTTTTATTATTTCTGCTATTATTCCGTAAAATTTTATATTAAAATTTTTACTTGTTTTTTCTTCTACATATACAATATCATCTATACATATATGGTAATTTGGGTCTTTTATACCAATAAAAAACTCTGTTGGTGTTGCTCCTTTATTACCTATTATTATACCAACCTCTCTTGCCATAAAATTATTCCTCTTTTATAGTTTAGTTTTCACTCAATTTTTTTCTTATGAAATCTATTATATTATCTACATCTGAAGGTTTAAACCATTTTATACCATCTATAGCTCTAAACAATGTAAGTTGTCTTTTTGCAAACCTTCTTGTGTTTCTTTTTATAAGATATACCATTTTTTCATAATCTATTTTGTTATCCAAAAAGTCTTTAACCTCTTTATATCCTATAGCTGTCTGTATTACCATACTATCTGGATATTTTTTAAGAATATTTTTTGTCTCTTCAATAAGGCCATCTTCTATCATTTTATCAACTCTTTTTTCTATTCTTTCATAGAGTTCTTTTCTGTCAATATTTAAACCTATTTTTATAAAGTCAAACTCTATCTCTTTTTTTTGATTTTTTTGAAGGTATGATATTGTTTTTCCTGTTGTGTAGTATACCTCAAGTGCTCTCTCTATTCTTATATAATCATTCTCAGATATTCTTGATGCAGTTTCTGGGTCTACTTTCTGCAACTCCTGGTAGAGGTATTTTGATCCTTTTTCTTCTTTTATCTTTTTTAATCTGTCTCTTATCTCTTGATTTTTAGATGGCCCATCAAAGATGCCATAAAATAGAGCTTTAAAATATAGACCTGTCCCCCCAACATAAATAGGGAGCTTATTTTCATCTATAATCTTTTTCCCAATTTCAGTTGCTATCTCTATAATCCTTTTCATATCAACTTTTTCATTAGGCTCAAACTGGTCTATAAGATAATGAGGAATTATCTCTATTATCTTTTTTGATGGTTTTGCACTACCAATATCAGCCATTTTATATATTTGAACAGAGTCAAGGTTTACTATTGCTCCATTTAATTTTTTCGCTATATCTACAGCTATTTCTGTCTTTCCTGTAGCTGTTGGACCTACTATAGCTACTACCTTATTTTTCATATATTATTTCTTCTATTCTTTTTACTGCATTATCAAGGTTATCATTTATTACAAAGTATTTATATAAGTATATCATTTTCATTTCATTTTTAGCGTTATTAAGCCTTAATTTTATATTTTCCTCGTCCATTCCCCCCCTGTTTCTAAGCCTTTTTTCAAGTTCATATATTGAAGGTGGCAATATAAATATTGACTTTAGGCCAGGGTATATTTCAATAAGATTTTTAAGGCCCTGGACATCTATATCTAAGATACAGTATCCCTTGTTTATTATTCTTTCTATCTCTTTTTTTGTTGTACCATAATAGTTGGAGTGAACAACAGCCCATTCAATAAAATCATTATTATCCACCATTTTTTTAAACTCGTCTTCACTTACAAAATAGTAGTCTACCCCATCTTTCTCATTTTCTCTCTTTTTCCTGGTTGTTGTTGATACTGAAAAATATAGGTCTGAATGTTTTTCCATAAGAGTTTTAACTATTGTTGTTTTTCCAGTTCCTGATGGTGCTGATAATACTATTATTCTATTGTCAATATCCATATTTTATTCCTTAATCCTTTTCTCATAATTTGTTATTTTACCATTTTCCATAAAATATATCTCTTTTGCAAAAAGTTCAGCTTTTTTACTATGGCTTATTAACAATATTGTCTTTCCTTTGGAATTAAGATATTTAAAGATTTTTAATATTTTTTCTTCCAGTTCTTCATTTAATTGTGATGTAGGTTCATCAGCAATAATAACATCTGTATATTCTTCAGTTATTATTCCCCTTATTATTCCTATTATTGCCTGTTCGCCACCACTTAGTTTATATATTTTTTTATTTGCAGTGTTATTAAGACCAAATAGGTCAAGATAATAGAGTGCTTTTTTAAAGTCGTTTTTTGATGCTTTTTTATTTATAAAAGGTATTAATATATTTTCTATTACACTTGAGTTATTTATAAAAATATTGTTTTGAAATATATAACTAAAACTTTTTCTCAGTTTATATCTATCAAACCTGCTAAGATTATAGTAGTTCCTTCCATTTATATGAACACTTCCCCCATCTGGTTTTATAAGTCCTGATATTATCATAGCAAGTGTTGTTTTTCCAGCTCCTGATGGCCCTTTTATAAGTATAAAATTACCTTGGTTTATGTCCATACTTATATTATTTATTACTCTTCTTGTGGAAAAGTCCTTTATTAAGCTTATAGCTCTTATCTCAGTCATTTCAGTTTTCCTTTATTATCTTGTAGATATCAGTAAATATGAATCTTATTGCTATTATTATTGATGTTAGTAGTGTGAATCCAAAACCGATTGCTATTGCTGTAAAGCTTATATATCCTATTGTAATGAGTATAATAAATATTGCTATTATCATAAAGGTTAATATCTCAATAAATGGTATTAAAAATCCACTAATTATGTCTCCCCCATATATTGTTATTATACCTATTTTTTTAGAATCTCTTGTATAGAATGTAAAATTATATATTATTCCTATAAGTATTATGATTATCATAGAAAATAATCCATAATTTCCTAGGTTATCCTTAATATCATAGAAAAACATTATAAATATGTTTATAAGTGTAAGCCCTATATAAAATATTGGATATGAAACAATACCCCTTAGAAGAAACCATAGTATGTATTTTATATTCATAGAGTGCCTCTAAAAAACTTTGGTCTTTCTAAAATTTAATTAAAATAAATTTAAAATTTTTGAATAAACTGTTAACTCTAAAAAATAGATTCAAAGTTTTCTTAAAGAAAAGGCTTTTAATATAAAATCACTCTTTTAGTTTTTCAAAATTGTTATGCTTTATAAAGTCTATTGCACTGTTAAAAAACTCTTTTGGTTTTTCCATATATACAACATGCCCTGCCTCAAGTTCTTTTATATACATGTTGGGAAATACTTTTGTCAGTTTTTTTTGTACAAATGGTGGGGTAAGTCTATCCTCAGTTCCTATTACAAGTAGTATAGGTGTCTGTACTTTTTTAAACTGTGAATAGTAGTCCTCTATTTTATCTACATACCTTTCTTCTGCTTCTATAAGTCTTAATAGTGATGTCCTTCTGTTTTTATACCTTTCAAACAATGCTGTTTTTAATTTGGGTATAAAAGGTTCTATTGTTTTTAAAAAATTGCTACTAAAAAGTGCCCCATATAATGAATCGACCCATAAGTCTAGAAGGTCTCTTTCTATTATACTTTTACCAAGTTGAGCCTGATATTTATATACAAGGTCATTTGTCCCCACAATACCTGATATTATTGCTTTATTTACTCTGTCCTGATATTTTCTTAAAAAGTCAACTACCGGAAAACAACCAAATGATATTCCAAGAAGGTTTGTATATTCTTTCTTAAGTTCGAGTTTATCTATTATAGCTTTAAGATATTCAGAGAAGTCTTCAATATAATAAGGTTGATCATCACTTGTTGATCTTCCCTGTCCCCTGAAGTCCCAGAGTAATACATCAACTTTTTCAAGTATTTGAGGTAAAAATTGATACCACGATGCAGTTTCCATTGCAACGCCATTGTTTATTATGATAGCAGGAACATTTCTTTTCCCAAAATATTCATAATGAATTTTGACTCCATTTATTTCTATTTCATCAAATATATCTGGTTTTATATCCATTTTAAGTCTCCTGTTTTTATATTACTATCTTACTAGTTAGTAGAATAAAAAATTATAAAAGTTTATTTTTGTCAAGTATTTTTTAATACATGCTTAGATTTAATAAGATAATAGAACACAATTTTGTAAAGACTTAGCCATATTTTGTCAATAAATTTCTAAATACTCCAAAAAAATTATTATTGACTTTTTTCGTTTTTATTATTTTATTTTTATTTTATAAATTTATAAATAACTAAAATATAAAATTTATTCAATTTTATGTTAATATAATCATTTGATTTTAGGTTTATAGTATGCCAAAACGTAAAAAAGTTTATACTTTAAGAATAACTTTGTCGTCAATATTCACAATAGTAATTCTATTAACATCTTTAGCTATAGGAGTTGTTACATTTGTTAATTTAAAAAATAATATTAGAGCATCAATTAAAGATAGATTGCATGATATTGCAGGTATTTCTGCATTGAGTATAGACCCTGAAAAACAAAACTTCTTAAGACTCAAGAAGATGAGAAGAGAAAAGAGTATACTGAAATAAAAAATATATTAAAAAAAATAAAAAGTATTAATCCAGATATTAGATATGTCTATACATATAGACTAAACTCAAAAGGTCAGATTGAATTTGTAGTAGATGCTGAAGATAATTTAGACTCTGATAGTATAGGTGATGTATATGAAGAATATTCAGATGAAATGATTGAAGTATTGCGTAAACCCTATAAAATAAATGTTGACAAAGAGTTTACAGTTGATAAATGGGGTGTGTGGTTATCTAGTTATGCACCAATAGTAGATTCTGATGGTAATATTATAGCAGCTATTGGTATTGATATGGCCGCACAAAAGTTGTTGAATATGAAAATAGATATTTATTAACAATAATATTTAGCAGTATTTTAGTTTTTATTTTTGTTCTCGTAATAGGATTGATAGTTGCTAAAAAGATAAGTAAGCCATTGTCTGAATTAGCTTTCATTATTAGGATGATAGAAAAGCTTAAACTAGATAATCAAAACAGAGTTGATTCTCACATTAAAGAGATTGTAGATATAAGTGATGCTGTTGACAACATGAAAAATGCATTAAAGTCTTTTAGGAAATATGTTCCTGCTGATCTTGTTAGTGAATTAATGAGTATGCATAAAGAGGCTGTTTTGAGTGTTGAAAAAAAAGAGTTAACAATTTGTTTTACTGATATAGAAAATTTTACCACTATTTCTGAAGAAACTGATTTAGAGATTTTAGTAGAAAAAATGGGTGATTACTTTGATGGAATGAATAGAATTTTACAAAATAATTATGCAACTATTGATAAGTTTATTGGTGATGCAATAATGTCGTTCTGGAACTCTCCAAAAAGAGTAGATAATCATGCTTTTTTTGCATGTAAAGCAGCTTTGGAATGCCTTAAGTTTAATACAGAATTAAATGAAAGGTTTAGTAAAATTGGATTTCCATTATTAAATACAAGGTTTGGAATAAATACAGGTGAGGCAATTGTTGGAAATATTGGATATGAAGAGCGTTTGAATTATACAGTTATTGGAGATAATGTGAACTTAGCAAGTAGGCTTGAGGGTTTAAATAAATACTATGGAACAAGAATTATAATAAGTGAAAGTGTATACAATATTGTGAAAAATGATTTTGAAGTTAGATTATTAGATAATGTTATAGTAAAAGGTAAGACCTGCCCTATAAAAATATATGAATTACTTGATTTTAAGAATTCTTATTCAAGATATAGTAAAGAATTTTTACAAAAGTATTCAGATGGTGTAAACTATTTTTATGAAAAGAAATGGAATGAAGCATTATCTATTTTTAATGAAATATTAAATAAATATGGATTTGATAAACCTTCTTCTATATTTATCGATAAATGTCAAAAATATATTAAAAATCCGCCTTCAGATGATACTGGTTTTTGCACAAAAATGGATTATAAATAATTTTATATTATATTTATCTCTATTTGTCTTAAAAAGTCTTTAAGCACTTTAATTATTTAAATGTGTATATATCACTTAAATAAAGCTTGTTTATACTTTTTTAATTTTTAAACTAATATCCTCTATTATCCTTATATATAAATATAAAAATTTTAAAAAAAATTAAATTTTAATTAAAAAATTTGTCTTAATTTTAAATAGTATCAAGCAGGGTAGTTATGAGAGTAGAGACACTAAAAACCGAGATAAAGCAATTTAAATATGAGTTGCAATCTTATCAAGAGGAATGTGTAAATAATATTATTAGTATATTTGAACAACTTTATCAAGGAGAAACATTCAGCAATGTTTTAAAAATACATCAAAGAAAAAATAACTATAACTTTCCTGTTAAAGAAGGCAGCAAAAATATTGACATTATGATGGAAACAGGAACAGGTAAAACATTTACCTATATTAAGACTATTTTTGAACTTTGTAAACATTTTGGCTATAAGAAGTTTATAATTCTTGTTCCATCTGTTGCTATTCGTGAAGGTACAAAAACAAATTTAGATGACACTAAAGAATATTTCAGAAGTTTATATGCTAATGAAAAAGAAAAGATTATTGAAGTTTTTGTGTATGAAAGTGGAAATGTTTCAACAGTTAGACAATTTATAAATACTTCACATTTGTCAGTTTTAATAATGACACCAACTTCATTTGCTCATAAAGATAATATTCTTAACCGCCCTTTAGAAAGCGAAATTTATGCTCCTAATTTATTTGAGTCAAATTCAAATCCACCTAAGACCTACCTTGAGTGTTTAAAACGATTAAAACCTATAGTAATAATTGATGAACCGCATCGTTTTGATGGTGATGCCTTTAAAAAATATTTTGAAGGGTTTGACAATTATTACTTACGTTTTGGTGCAACTTTCCCAAATAAAAAAAACAGCTTGCCTTTATCTAATGTTGCATATGTTTTAGATAGTATTTCCTCTTTTAGACAAAGTTTAGTCAAGAAAATTGTAGTTTATACACAGGATATAGTTCAAAATAAGGACACACTTATTGCTATTGAAAATAAAAAAGCTATTGTAAATACTTTAATTAATAATATTCTTGTAAGACGTGAATTAGGTATTGGTTCTATTTTCAATGGAAAAAGCATTAAAAAAATAAACAAAGATTCTATTGTTCTGTCTGATGATACAATTGAGAAGGTTGACTATTCTCTTTCTGACCAATCTTTACGTACAATGATTAAAGAAACTATCAAAATTCATTTTAAAAAGGAAAAAGAGCTATTTGATTATGGAATAAAACCACTCACATTATTTTTTATACCAAATGATATTAGCCTTTACAGAGGTGAAAATCCCAAGATTAAAAATATTTTTGAAGAAGAGTATAAAAAGATAAGAGAAGAAGTTATAAAAAATCTCGATCCTTTATCTGATTACTATCAATACTTACAAAAAGATTTTGATAATGAAGGTAATTTAATTATCCATCGTGGATATTTTTCCGGTGATAAGGGAAATGCTGATGAAAAGATAAAAGAAGGAGTTGATGAAATTTTAAAAGACAAAAAGAGACTACTTTCCTTTGAAAGTACTACACGATTCATTTTTTCTATATGGGCATTGCAAGAAGGTTGGGATAACCCAAATGTTTTTACTATTTGCAAGCTTTCAAATCAAGGTAGCGATATTTCAAAACTTCAACAGATTGGTAGAGGTTTAAGAATTTGTGTAAATCAAAATTTGGAACGTCAAACACTTAAAAAATTAAATTATGATCAAGAACTATTTTGGAAAATAAACAACCTTGATGTTGTTGTATCAAACAAAGAACAGGGTTTTGCTGAGGCTATTCAAAATGAAATTTTAACCAATTCATTTCTTATTCCAGAAACATTTACTGAACAAGAACTTAAAATACTTATTAAAGAAAAAGGAGAATTTGATGATTTTACTATTCGTAAAATCTATAAAACACTTGAAGACAATCAAATGATTATATTCAAATCAATTATAGATGGTATTGATGTTTATGAAAAATCACCTGATTTCTTTAAAAAGCTAAGAGAGTTAAACCTGCCAAAAGAACAGGTAAATGTGCTTGAAAATCTATTTGCTACTGATGCCAATATTTATATACAGGATGCTAAAAAGAAAAAAGAAAAAAAGAAAGTCTATATTAAATCAACACATTTACAGGAATTTCAATACCTATGGAATACCATCAACAAAAATGCCTTTTATGTATTGGATAATTTAGACCCAGAAGAGGAGAGTCAATTAATAAAAAACATAAAAACAGATATTGAGAAACTTAATATTGAAGAGATTATATTACAAACTGTACGAGCAGAACTAAAAGTGAATAGGCTTGAAAAACAGGATGCTATTACAAAAGAGATAAAAGATACAATAACTTACAAAAGTAAAGTTGATTATTTAGAATTTGTAAAGACATTATCAAATAATACCAAAACACCATTATTATTTATTGTTAAAGTGTTTAATTCGTTAAGTAATGATTTTAAAAAGAAAATGATCTGTAATAATCCAGAACAGGCTCAAAGAGAAATATCTGATATTATCAAAAAGCACCTTATTGCCTTGCTTAAAGCCAACATCAAGTATGACGGCATTAATGGAGCTGTTTTGGCGGATATATTCAAAAAAGAAAACGATAAAACCTATTTAGATGCAGGAAACACAGGAAGATTCCAGAAAGATATTGACAAAGATTTTTCTTTAAAAGCAAAATGGGTATTTGAAGAAGTAATTGAATACGATAGCGATTTTGAACTTGAAATTGTTGAGCATGACCCAGATATTGATAGTATTGAAATTTTTGCCAAATTGCCACGCCTTAAAATAAAAACTCCATTAGGCGATTACAACCCCGATTTTTGCTATGCTGTAAAAAGCAAAAAAGGTAATAAACTATTTCTTGTTGTTGAGGCTAAGGGCTATAAGTCATCAACAGATATCCCAGAAGACGAAAAATCAAAAATTGATTTTGCCAAAAAGTATTTTGAGGCATTGTCTGAATACTATAAGAATAAAAACATAAAAATTTTATTTAAAGAACGTATAAATAGAACACAATTAGCAGAATTGATAAAAAGCGAGGTTGATTATGAACAGTAAAGAGGATTTTATAAAAGCAGGTTTTAATGTAGTTGGAACAGAAAACAACGAAAACAAATTATTGAAGTTTTTAAAGGAAAATTACCCGTCTGTAATTAAAGACAATGAAATAAACATTCAGGAACTTAAAGCTATTGCAGGTTTGCCCATAGACGAAAAAGTAAACGGTTACGGGCTTAACTTTGTTGGGCGTAATGTTGCAAGAGCAAAGTATGCCAAAAAGACAGATAAAGAGTTAAAACTCAATACTGAATTGAGTAAAGATATTGATACAACTCAAAACTTAGTTCTTAAAGGTGATAACCTGGATTGTCTAAAAATACTTAAAAATTATTATAGCGGAAAAATAAAATGTATTTACATAGATCCGCCTTACAATACAGATAGCGATGAATTTGTTTATCCCGATAAATTTGACAGAGAAGAGGCTGAAGTATTGGGTTTACAAAATTTAAGCGATGATGATTTTGCCCGTATGGAATTTGCTTTTAAAACTAAAAAAAGCCACAATGGTTGGCTTGCCTTTATGTATCCGAGATTGTTGCTTGCAAGAGATTTACTAAGCGATGATGGTGTTATATTCATAA
>Ga0209204_1000088_pt1 | contig 99238 bp, 86 predicted proteins | sample AD_JPNMR2_MetaG_FD_184425 | JGI IMG/M metagenome (GOLD analysis project Ga0209204, IMG submission 184425) | Active sludge microbial communities of municipal wastewater-treating anaerobic digesters from Japan - AD_JPNMR2_MetaG (SPAdes) (version 2) | ecosystem: Engineered > Bioreactor > Anaerobic...
CCAGCCATATCCTCAACATTAATACTATACTCTGGGGTCTCCTCATCCTCAACAACATCGTAAATGTATGTTGCAAACCCAGTGTTAGCTGCTATATAGTAAGGTAGTTGGTGCCATTTAATGTCATAAGGGACATAAACCTTACCATCTACCACATATTGAATAGGAATTCTTGCTCTAAGTTCATCTTTTTTACCAGGTCCAACAACCTGAACATGATCAAAACCAACCTTATAGGTTGCAGTATATCCAACAGCATAAGCCCTCACTGTTGGTGGATCATCCCATCCAAACAAAGACTTTATAAAGCTACTTATTCCTAATATCCTTGCAATCTCAGTTGCTAAAGCAACCATCTGCCCACCAGGAATAATAGCTGAGACAGCACCAACACTATCCAACGCTGTATTCACACTGTTTACAAACTGATCTGCATCCCCTTTACTTTTTATCTCTTTTACATTCTCAAACTCCAAATTAAACTTTATACTACCTGGTATAGCCTTATGGGATATAGAATCAAATATCTTTTGTTTTGCCTCAGCATGTAGCCTTGCAAGTGTAGACGCAGTGTCAGCTGATGTTACAGCTGTTGCAACCGAAACACCTGTCTTCTCTTCCATCTGGCTACTTACCCTGTATGTCCAGATACCATAATCCCAATTTTGAGGAACAGGACTTCCATATACAACCATATCAGAACCTAAGGCATCCTTAAACTCATAGAATTCTGACTTTATCTCTTGTAGATCACTGGACTGAGTATAGAGACTTATAGCCTCCTTGGAAGAAGAAGAACTGCGAAACTTAGAACAGCTTATTAGAAAGAAGATTAAGAGAGAGAGAGAGAGAAATAAATTTCTTCATTTTAAACCTCCTTAAAAAAATTTATTTTATTAGTTTATACCAAATATAAATAACAAAAAATAAGAACAAAGTCAAGAGTTTTATACAAAATACATAAAATAGATAAAACCAAAAAATTAAAATTTTTATCATAAAAATTTTTATATTTTATTAATATAAAAAAAACAAAACAGAGAATATAATGATAAAAAAAATAAGTGTTATAATCCTGCTATTAATCTTACAAACAATAGCATTTACACAGAATGAAGAAAAAAATGAAGATAAAAAAGATGAAGGGGCAAAAAAAGAGTATAATATCAAAGAGGTACTAAAACTCTATCAGACTAAAAACTATGAAAAGGCAAGAGAGACTCTTGAAATATGGCTTAAAAACTCACCATCAACATTTCCTGTATCCGGCTTTTTACTACTAGGCAACATATATGACCATTTTCAATTATTTGATGCTGCACTTAAAGTATACCAAAAAGGAATGGATCTTGCAGAAAACAAGTTTCCGTTCATAATTAATCTATCACAGGTATATAGACATATGAAAAACCACCAGGAGTCAATAAAACTACTTTTGAGCATTGAAAATAAAGCAAACTTTTATCCTGAGATATATCTTTTTATGGGAATGTCATACTTTGAACTGAGAGACAGGTTAAAAACAATAGGTGTATGGGAAAAATACCTTGACCTAAAACCAGATGGGCCAAAACCAGATAAAGTAAGAAAAGCACTCGCATGGCTTAAACAGAAAGACTTTAAATGGCCAGAAGAGCTTGAAAAAGAATCAAAAGATAAAGCAAAAGAACTTGAGGACTTTATTAAAGACCTTAAAGAAACAATAAAAAGTGATACTATGAAAAATATAAAAGAAAACACATCAATAAAGGAGAAAGATGTAAAGATAAAGGATAAAGGAAAAGAGGAAGGAAAAAGGTTTGACGAGATTGAAAGATAATATAAAGACTTCAGTAATAGAAAAAATAGCTTATAAAGTAACCAAAAACTACTTATATTTACTATTATTTTTATTACTAATAGGTCTAATCTTTTTATTAACCTTACCATACCCTAAGCATCCTGATATGTTTTTTTATATTGAGGGTGCAAAAGTAATAAAGTCTGGTGGTTTAATATATAAAGATTTTGGAGACCTTAAACCCCCACTAATATTTTTTATATACTCCCTTACTCTTGCCATATTCAATGAATCAAACATATTTCTGGGGCTAAAACTTGTAGGCTTTCTGTTCGAAATTACTACAGCTTTTTTAATATTCCTACTCTCTCAGAGAATTTTTAAAAATAAGACTGTACCATTATCACTTTCAATAATAACTTTGATACTAATCAATACAGGAGTAACAACCTGGTATCCCAATATTTTTCTATTTTACATACCATTCCTACTTTTATCATTAATTTTTTTAATTAAAGACAACTTTAATTTTTCCAACCTAAACCTTTTTATAAGCGGCCTATTTCTTGGTATATGTTTTATAACAAGTACAAACCTGATTTTTTACTCTTTACTTTACCCTATACTATTATTCTATAGATACAAAAATATTAAAAAAATTATTTTAAAAACAGTAACACCATTTATTGGGTTTATAATACCAATCTTTATTGTTATAATCTACTATTACAGCAACAATGCACTTGATGATTTTATATGGTGGAACATAAAATGGCAGGGGAAATATGGGAACTATTATACTTTATGGCTTAGAATATGGAAATTCTTTTATAGTTTTATAATTACCTGGTATTTTCTACCTGTATATTTACTTGGAATATATTCCATTATAAAGATAATAAAAAATAAGGATATAAACTTAAACACTCTGTTTCTATTATCAATATTTTTTATATCCTTGGTTGTAAGATTTTCACTCTGTAAAGGGGTTGAAAGGTATATGCTCTTTATTCTTCCTGTTATGGTTATAATACTACCTTACGGATTTTACTGCCTAAAGCCATATACTAAGAAGATCTATTTATTAGTCTCAATCATTATTGTAGCCATAGGATTTACTATAAACCAGATTGAAGTCTTTAAAGAGAGTGAAAGTTGGGAGCTTAGTATAGAAAAAAATAGAGAGGTAATTGAATATATCAAGAAAAACTCTAAAAAAGATGATAAGATATTTGTGTTTAATAGAGGAGGATTTGAGTTTATATACTTTTATTCAGAAAGAAAAAATGCAACATCGTTTATATTAGCTGGGCAACACCTTGACTTCCCATACTTATAGGAACAACTTAATTATAAAGATATAGAGATACCATTTGAGAAGTTTTTTCAAGAGTTTGAGAAAGATAGACCAATTTTAATAATAGACCCATATGGTGAATTATTGTCTGACAACAACAAAAAAAGAGAGGGCAAATTAAAAAATTATATGGAAAGGTTAAAAAACACTATTCTAAAGAACTATCAAAAAGACTTCGATAATAATGGAATAATTATATATAAAAAAATTAAAAATTACATAAATTTAAATTAGTATCAATTATATTAGATCTTACACCTGCACAACCTAAAACAGTACTAAAAATATAATCATGTGAAATATTTTTATTTTCATCAAGTAATTGATCTTTATCAAGATCATAGTTAAACCTTTTCTGGTTTTTAAGTAAGTTAGAATAGTTATTTGATAAACTCTTTTTATACTTTTCTGAACACCATATTATAAACGGGACCCTCCTCTGTTCAGGTACATCAATATTAATATCCCAGTGAGAAAATAAACCATTTTCACCCAAGGACTCACCATGATCAGAGATATAAAAAACTATAGCATTTTCATCTTTTAAAGCATCAATAACTCTTGATATAAAATAATCAGTATATAAAATACTATTATCATACGAATTTATTACTTCTTCCTGTTTACATAAACTCTGGGTATTTTCGTTACAGACTGGTTTAAACTTTTTAAAACTCTCAGGATAATGTGAATCATATCTCCAATGACTTCCTATAGTGTGTAGTGTAATGAAAACCTTTTCATTTTTTTTATCTCTTAATATATCTGTCATAGGTTCTATAAGATTCTCATCAATTATTTTTAACCTACCAAAGTCACCACTCTTATTTAAAAATAGTGTTAAATCCGCTTCACTTGCTATAATAGAAACAGGTGTCTCATTAACCCCTAAAAAACCCTGATTTGAAATCCATGCAGTGTAGAAACCTGATTTTTTAAAAACATTTATTATTGAAATCTCTTTCAAAGACTTTTCAGAATCCTTAAAATCTGCTTTTGTCATAAGACATGGAACAGCAATCCTTGTTATTGTTGCACATGATAAAACATTTTTAAAATAAATAACTCTTCTCTCTATAATATTAGGAGTTGTCTCTCTATTATATCCGTTAATTTGGAAGTTTTCTGCTCTTGCTGCCTCACCTATTATCAAAATAACTTTAAGTCTGTCATTATTACTATTAGTTACATTAAAATCAAATAATTTTTCCCTTTCCACCTTAAGCTTTTTTAAAGCAAAAGACTCTTTCACATAGCTAAGAGTAGATGAAAAGATACTGTATGGCATAGGTAAAAACCTAAAAAAATAATAGGTTGGTGAAACTATAAAATAGATAATTGGAAATATCAATATAATTACAGGAATAAACCCCATAAGTTTTTTGCCGTTAATATTTTTCTTGTTATAGAGAAATAAAGTAATTAAAGAGAGAATTAAAATAAAAGTTACCCACAAAACTAAGTAAATACTTATAACCCCAGCAGCCTCATCATAATTTGTCTCAAATAGAAGAGCAACAGTAGTTGAACTAATTAATATATTATAGTTAACTACAAAATAAACTATTATACTTGCTAAAAAAGAAAAAAGAAAAAAGAAAAAAGAAAAAATTATTTTATTTAAACTTAGAATAATGAATAAAAAATATACAAGAAAAAATGATAATAAAAAAGCCTTAAAGATTATAAAATAGTTATCACTGTAGTATATAATATACTGTGGCAGATTAAAAAGTGAAAATATAAGAGAAATCCATAAAATAAACAGATTACTTTTGCTTTTAAAACTAACTTTAAAATAATTTTTAATCCTTTTTAACATCATAAAACCCAATTTCTTAATTTTTAAGCTTATAAATAAGGATATTTTCTATATTATTTTCTAAATAATAGTTAGAAATAACAAAATCATAAAGTTCTTTAAAATCCTCTAATTTAAATCTTGAGTATGAATAAAAGTTTGCTGGGCTTGTATCTATAAAATACTTTGGTTTACCATATTTTTTAATATCATCCCAGAACATATTCCATACTTTATCTGAAATCTCTCTCTTTACTGTTTTATCGCTATCTTTTGTACCAAATATCCTACCACTCAAAAAGTCTGCTATAATAAACCTTGAAAGACAGTTTCTAGATGAGTAATAGTATATTGGAGTCGCAAAACCCCATGCAAATATTTTATCATTACTGTCAGTATTTAATTTTATATACTCCCCTACTTTCTTATAAACAGTGTTGGCTATCTCATAACTATTATTTGTTATTTTGCCAAAAAAAGCAAGGTCTATTCTTGGTAAAGTAAAGCCTAAAGGAAATATAATAAAAATTAAAGTAATAATTTTATAATTTAACTCTTTTAACATTAAACCAGAACCACTCAATAAAGACAGAAAAACAATTATTAATATAAAATAGTGACCATAAGCCCTCTTTCCAGGAATTACTGTTAAAAATGAAAGTATAAACATTATCAAAAGAAGAATAAAGTTTTTATCTAAAATTTTATTTTTCAAAATTTTAAAAAACTCAATCTTTATATACCTAAATGCAAAAAACCATACAGGAAGTGAGGATAAAACATACAATAAAACCCTAATTAAAAGCCTGGATAATGGTATTGTCTGACTACTCTTTATATAATCATGATTGTAATATATTGTCCAATACAAAAAATCATCAAAAAACCTTTTTTTAATCATTATCAGTACAAGGATAAATAAAGCAAATAAAAACCCGCTTGAAATAGATATTAATCTTTTTACAATTTTATAATCATTTTTTAAGTATGATTTTTCCTTAAAAAAGATAAAAAACTCGTATAAGAATATGCCTAAAATAAAAAATAGTGCGTGATATCTTATAAAAAAAGCACCACATGTAAGTATTCCAATAACAAAAAGTTTAAGATTCTCATATTTAGAGTATTTACTTTCAATAAATAGATAAAAACCAATTACAAATAATAGATTTATAATAGTCTCACCATTTGTTGATATATATTTGGGTTCATATATATGAGACAATAATAAAAACGAGATAAGGGAAAAAATACCTGTATTTCTATCCTTTAGTCTTAAACCAATAAGATAAACAAAAAAACCTGTTATCATAACAATTATAGTTGTTATTAAATGAACAAATAAAAGGTTTTCACCAAAAATATAATATATTGCATAAAAAAAGTAGTAGTTAAGTATTGGTTTATTATCAACAACATCAATATAGGGTTTTGCACCATGAAGTATTTTTGAAGCAAACTCACTGAAAACCGATTCATCAATATCAAATATATGTTGATAAAGTGTAGGTATTCTAAAAATAAAAATAAGAGACATTAAGAAAATAAGTCTCCTGTTTTCTATAACAAAATTTAAAACTCTTTTTATTTTCCCTTTTTCTTCCATATTCTTACCTCACCAAAGTTACCAACAAAATCAAAGTTTTTCTCTATAAGACTCAAAAGAAGTGGGAATGAATATATTCCACCATACTTAGCAATATTACTCTTTGTTTTAACAGATGATATATCAACAAAATAATCAGAGTTATCAATAACCTCTTTTGCAATGCCTATTTCATACTTTTCAGACTCTTTTATATTACCTTTAAGCCTTTGATTCAAAGCAAAATTAGCAGGAATCTCCTCACCAGAAAAAACTTTCTTTGCAGACCTTTTTCTTGAAAAAAATATAATCTCATCAGCATTTGGCCATGCATATATTTTCTCATCATCCTTTACATTATTTTTAATATAATCAACAGCCTCTTTCATCATTTTATTACAGAGTAGATAATCATCATAATGACCTAAAAGAATCAATCTTAAGTAATACACAAATCTTGTTTCATTATAAAATAAATCATTATTGAACTTAACGATATAAGCATCCCTTAAGTTCCAAACAAAGACAAAGATTATAGGAATAACAAAATAAATAAAAGACCTTTTTCTAAACTTAATGTTATTTTCAAAAAGATTCATAAAAGCCCTTGCCCCCAGTATAGAGAGTACAGGATACACATGCATAAAATAATGGAAATATATTCTTGTTCCAGCAGTAAATATTAGAAAAAAGAGGATAATAGTTAAAGTTATAAGATAAATATCTTTTAAATTCTTGTTTTTATTCTTAAAATAACTTACAATATAATACAATCCTAAAACCCATACTGCCCAGTGATAAACACTCATTAAAGAGACCCTATATATTAACTTAGGAAAAAACAGAAAATTAAAACCCCTTACAGTAGAATAAATCACTAAATTATCTATTGAATCCTTTATTCTACCTTTTATTATCAAGTTAGTGTAAGAATAATCAATTACTAAAAATAGAAAAACTAAAACAGTTAAAGATATGGTTATTAAGTAATATTTTTTTCTAATTTTAAGATCAAGAAAATAAAAATAAGGGCTAATATACACAATAAAAAACAGTATAGCAACAGATGCCCAAAAACCCTGGAACTTAACAGCAAAGGAACAGATTAAACTAAGTATTGTGGGAATAATCATCAATTTTTTTCTTTCAAAATAAAAAAGATAAAAGTAGTAGAAACTGGATGCATAAAAAAGATTATAGACAATCTCACCATTTATTGCCATAAACTCAGGATTAAAAGCAGATATATATACACCATAAAAAAATCCTGCTAAAAGACCTATCCTTTGATTATAAATCCTTTTTCCTAAAAGAAAAATGAAAAAACTTGTTAAAAATACTATTATAATGCCAACAAAATGAAAACTCCTTATATCTTTTCCAAAAACAAGAAGGCTAAAATTAAGTATCTTATGGTATAAAATACCCTTGTTATACACGTAGTCAAGTCCATTAAGTTCACGAAGAGAGGTCAAAAATGAGGATAAAACATCTCCACTATAATATTCAACAAAAAGTGTTGGTATCCTTAAAATAAATGTAGATAAAAATATTATTAAAATAGACTTTTTCAAGTCTTTTAAAATAAAATCAAAAAAATTATAGAATTTCATAATATTAAAACCTTTATTTTCAAATATTATTATAACTTAAAAATTAGTTAAATTTAATCACATAAACTTAGAGAACTTGTTTTAAAAGGTAAAAAATGTGAAAAAAATTATTATATTAATATTCTTTTTTACTATCTTAACAAATAGATTAGCTTTGAAATCTTTTGCAACCGAAGAAACAAAAGATGAAATAAAAAAAGAGGAAACAACAACAAAAAGACCTGATTCAATAGAAGAATATAATAAAAGAACAGAGGGTGGGACTCGAGAAGAGACAGGCTCATCAAGTTTTCTTCCTTCTATGATCATACTTATAATAATTTTAGGTGGTTTTTACTACATAATTAAAATAATAAGAAAAAAAAAGGTACCTGATATAAAAGAGGTCCCATACATGTCAAGTATAGGTACACTTAGTTTACCTAGTGGCGGTTATCTTGAAATAGTAGAGATAGGCAATAAAGTCCTTATTTTGGGGGTAAGCAACAATAGTGTCTCTCTTATAAAAGAGATAGATGATCCTGATCTTATTTTAAAAATAAAGCAGAATCCTCCAACAATAAAAGTTCAAACATTTCTGGGAGTTTTAAGTAAAGTTTTTGAGAAAAAAGGACTACATTTAGACCTTCAAGAACCAAAAAGCAAGTTTGTTGATTACCTGAAAAAACAGAAAGAAAGGTTAAAAAAATTAAAATGATAAAAAGAATAACAAATTTCTATTCAAGATATAAGCTTGTACTAATAAGCTTTTTTATTATAATAATACCATCTGTTGTAACACCTCAAATTCCAGCACCAAATATAAATATAGGGATAGGTCAGGCAACCAACCCCTCTCAAATATCACTTTCACTTCAGGTCTTAATACTTATCACAATATTAAGCCTAGCACCTGCTATTGTTATAATGACAACATCATTTATACGACTTGCAATAGTATTTTCATTTGTAAGGACAGCACTTGGCACCCAGAATTTACCACCTAACCAGGTTTTGATGGCTCTTGCTGTATTTTTAACAATATTTATAATGGCACCAACTATAGACAGAGTATATAAAGAGGCATGGCAACCATACTCCCAAGGGAAAGAGGGAACTTTTGAGGATTTGTATAATAAGGGTATAACGCCTGTAAGAGAGTTTATGTTCAAACAACTATCAGGTCCAAACTCAAGTAGAGGAATGGATACCCTCTTCTTTTTTATTAAACTTGCAGGTCTTAAAGAGAGACCAAAAAATGAAAGTGATGTCCCAACACATATATTAATACCTGCATTTATGACACATGAACTTAGAAAGTCTTTCGAAATAGGGATAAAAATATTTATACCATTCTTGATGATTGACCTTATTGTTGCCAGTATATTAATGGCTATGGGTATGATAATGCTCCCCCCTGTAATGATAGCACTCCCTTTTAAGCTTATACTATTTGTCCTCGTTGATGGATGGAACCTTATAATAAAAGAGATGGTTGAAAGTTTTGTTAAATAAATGAAAATAAAAGACTTTTTCTACTTTTTTCAGAAATTGCCATATTCTTATTCTACAGAAAAAGAAGAAAATAAAGATAATACAATACTTATACTTGAAAATCAGATAAGTATATTCTCAATTAGAGAACCGAGAAACACAATAATAGAGATAAAAAATAAAAAAGAAAACCTGCTTGTTTTAAAAATAATAAACAGAAATTCAATAGACAGATTTGGTCTTAGGTTCGAAAAAACTGGTAAAAATATCTATATAGTAGTTATACCATACTTTATATCAGAAAATTATAAAGTTAAATTAATAAATAATGAAAAAGATACTATATTATTTGGAATATATAAAATATTCAAAAATTTTGAATTAAGTACAGTAATAAAACCCCCTACAGTTAGTATAATTTTCGAAAATAAAACTGAACATGTAGATATTTGTTTTAGAATAATATCTTTTGATTAAAAAAGCAAAAGGAATATTCCCTTTGCTTAAAACAAGACTTAATTTAAAAGTCTATCATTATTCATATACATTAACTTCAACTGTCTTTGGTCCTATTGTTAAAAAACTAGTAAAGATAGATATCAAAATATCTGTAAAAGACGTATAATCTGATACACTTGCTTTTTTAACTCCAACTAACATATCTTGAGTATCATTAGAAGATAATGGAACCAACCCAAAAAGAATATACCATACTTTTTTACTTTTAACCTCTTTAGCTAAAGCTTGGCTATCCTGTGCTACAATTTGAACCTCCTGATTGGTTGGTGCCTTAACAACAACTTTATAACAGGATGTAAAATTAATTAATACAAATAATAGTAAAAGAAAACTTGCAACACAATTTTTTTTAATTTTTAACCTCCCTTTTCTTTGTAAATGTTATATTTATATAATATAACAAAATAATTTTAAAAAAAAATCTAATCCATCCACATTTATTTTTCTTAAATATAAAAAACAAATAGATCTAACATAAATATTATTTCTATTAAACCCAATTCAATTATTTTTTAATACTTGCTTTTGTAAAAAATAAACTTTTTGAGTATAAAAAAAATTTCTTAGCAAAATAAATCATTAAGTTTAATCTGATGTTTAAAACTCTAAAATATAATAATAAAAAAATATTCCCCTTTATTCCATTACACATTAAATTCTAATCGAATAATAACTTTATTAATAAATGGAGATTTAATATATTTTTCGTTATTTATAATCAATATCTCTTTCCTTATAAACTATTGAATTGGCTTGCATCTTATTAGCTTAAAAAATTAATTTTAAAATAAAATTAATTATTATAATTTACCTTAGTATATATAAAAAAATTATTATTTTTATCATTTTTTTAACTTTTTTAAAATTTTTCTAGATTTTTTTTAAAAAATAGTTATCTTTTACTTCTATATTTTAAAAACCAAAAAATACATAGGAGGAAACTTATGAGAAAACTTATCACTCTAGGGTTAATTATTTTAACCTGTTCAGTTTTTGCACAAAGCGAGAACAAAACTGGTAAAATAGCAGTTGGAATTATAGGAGGATATGGCTTTGGCTTTACTACAGGTACAATAAGTGTGGACCCTATCATTGTAACTAAAGTAGAAAAAAAACAGCAGGTGCTTATAACTTTGGTACTAATGCGTTATATTACCTAAACAATGAAAATGTTCTACTTCTAGGTTTATCTTATGATGCAAAGGATATGAAAGTTAGTATGATTATGTATGGTAATTCAATAGATGTAACATTACATCAAAAATTATTTAATATCAATCTTGGTTATCGTTACTACTATTCCTCATTTTTTGGTGGTCTTGGACTCTATTACGGTATTCCTGTTGGAACTTGGGAAATGGAAATTAAAGACCCGTCAGGAAGTCATACTGAAAAAACTAAGGATAATTTTGATATAAGCGGTGAATTTGGTATTTCACTTGAGCTTGGTGCTTCATTCCCTGTAATGGATAATATGTATATCGATATTCTAGGAAAATATATGTTTGCTATGAATAATATTCTTAAAACCAAAACTGAAGGTACAGAGATTAAAAAAATGGAGTTTAAAAATCCAGCTATGCTGATACAATTAGGTGTTAACTATCTATTCTAAATCATTTTTATAATTAAATTCAAAAAGAGTAAAATTTTTTAATAATTTTTTTATTAATCAATTTTACTCTTACTTTACTATTCATCATCAATAACTTGAGTCTTAAAACTAGTTTAATAAAAAAATAAGATTAAAAATAAGAATATATATTATACTAATTATCCTGATAATGGAATGCCATTTTTGAAAGAAAAATCTCTTTACTTACAAAGTTAGCTATTTTCTTATTTACTTTTCTAAAAAAAGCTTCAGAAAGTTCGTAATAAGATATAGCTAAGCTAAAGTCCTGTCTCTTTGAATATGTTTTACCTATAAAATAAAAACATATAGCCTTTACTAAAGAATCAGTATCAGAAATAGACTCAACCTTTTTTATAATACCTTCAATTGGTCTGTCATAAAACTTTAAATAGTAAGAGATTACCTTATTTAAAATATATTTTATATCATTATTCTCTGTTTTTCTTATAATATTATTTGCAAGTGTGTAAATATATTTATATACATCTTTATTTATCTGTATAGTTTTTTTCATAAAACAACCTTAAAATTCTTAAATTAAAATTTAATAATAACATAAATAAGTAAAAAATATCTTAATTACTTATTCTAATATCGCCATTTATATATAATAAATTAAAAATTAAAAAATATTAATAAAAGTAAAAAACTAAGCTTTCAGTTTATCAAGTTCCTCTTTAAAACCCAATAGTTCATATATCTTTACAGGTTTTAATTTACCTTTAACCCTTATAAGATCAAGTTCTCTAAAAACAAACCTATCCTTAACAAGTTCATAAGTATTTTCACTTACTATAATATTAGTATGATACACTTTATTAGTTCCCTCAAGTCTTGACGCAAGGTTAACATTATCTCCCATTACAGTATAGTTTTTTCTTATCTCAGAACCCATATTTCCAACAGTCATTTCACCAGAGTTAATACCAAGTCCAATATCTATTTTTATATTTGGTGGTAATTCACCAGAATTATTAAGTCTATAAACCTCATCCATCATCTCCAAGGCTGTCTTACAAGCAAGGTATGCATGGTCTTCATAATATATAGGGGCACCCCAGAATGCCATTATAGCATCACCTATATATTTATCAAGTGTACCCTTATTTGCAAGAAGAATGTTTGTCATCTTAGATAAGTATTTATTAAGATAGAGAACCAGTTCCTGTGGAGTAAGGCTCTCAGATAAGGTAGTAAACCCTCTTATGTCAGAGAACATAACAGTTAAAACCCTTGTTTCACCACCAAGCTCAAGTTTAGAAGGGTCTTTAATTATTTCATTTACAACTTCAGGGTTTACATAACTTCCAAATATTCCTTTTATCCATTTTTTCTCTTTCTCTTCAGTTAAAACTTTATAACTTATATTAAGTATCATTGTTATTAAAATAGAGGAGAGTGGGAAAGTCATATTCATAATATAAAGTGGTGAGTTCATTACTCTTATTTTAGAAAACGATGCAGTTATAGAGGAAGGAAGAAAAATATATATTATAAATACTAGGGCAACAGAAGCTAATGAGATATATTTGGCTTTTTTTGTATCAATTATAAAAAGCAGTATCCCTATTGCAAGTAAAATTATGAAAAGTGGCAGAGCTATGATAGAACCTGAAAATATAAAAACCCCAAACATGAATACTAATAATAAACCAAAAAATCCTGTTATTAGACCCTTTATTATATCCTGTTTTGCAAGTACAAATGTTAATACAGCAATAATAATTACAGTAAGTATAATATTGAATGTATCACCTGTCTCCTTAATAAACTGGTTAGATAATATTGTATAAATAGCATTAGCGTGTATTTCTATCCCATACATATTACCATAAGGAGTATTAAAATAATCCTTTGTTTTTCCTAATCCGGCTGTAGAATAAAATCCAATTAATAGTGTCCTGTTTTTATAAAGATAAGCATTTTGTCTTTCAGTATCTGCATTAACAAAAGCAAAAGATATATTTTCAAATGAACCGGATATACCCTGGTAGTTTATAAACATTTTTCCTTCTTTATCAATAGGTATATAAATGTCTTGAGTTTTAGTAGCAATAGTCTCATATATACCTTCTTTATTTTTTTTCTTGATAGGTACTTTAGCATTATTTACCTTTATATATTTTCCAAAAACTATTTCAAGATCTTCTGGCTTAACATCAAGATATCTCATTATTAAAGTAAGGTCAATTGTTGGTAAAAATACAGGTTCTTTTAACACTCTATCATCATAGTATAAAAATAATAATGGCATTTTCCTTACATTACCATCAGGATCAGTCTCAACAAGTGCAGAACCCAGGCCTAAAGCCTGTCTTGAGATCTCTTCAACCGGTGGTTTAACATCAAGAATAACAGGACCTTCAAATTCTTTAGGATTTTTTGGTTTAAGAGAATCTTTCAAAAGATATTTTAATCGTGGTATGAGTTCATCTTTTGAAAACCTCTCCTGTTCAGTATACTGTGAAAGGTAGTCAAAAAATACATTATTATGATTTTTAAGTTCATCAAAAAGAATATTATCAGATGTCCTATAATCTTTTTTATACATTTCCTCTACAAGTTGTTTGAAGTCTTGAATGTTTTTTGTTTTTGACCATGGATTTTTCTGGTATAGAAATTCACTAAACTCATTTATAAACTTATCGTCTGCTAACGGAACACGGTAGTAATCAAAAAATATATCGAAAAATATATAAGCTGGTAAATATTTTCTATCATCCTCTCTAAAATATCTCAAAAAATCAGCATAAACATCTCTTGACCATGGGAAAGGACCTAAAAAATCATTACTTACACTTATCTCATCTATCCCAAGTATGATTATATCAGAATCAACTTTGTCACCCTCTTTATAAGCCCCCATCTGAATTCTTCTTGCAGGTTCAAGAAAGTTTTTATTTTGGAATCTCTCGTTTATAAGAGAGCTCTCAAGTCCTTTTATAAAAGGTATTGAGTTTATAAAGTACCCACCCATTATACTACTTAAAATGATAAGCATTATAGCAAGATAATCTTTTATTTTTTTGTCTATTTTCATAAAGCCCCTCTTTTATTTTAAATTTTATACTTTAATAAAGATAACAAAATATTTAATCAATTATAAATAAATTATGGAATTATTAAGAATAAATACTAATGAAATAATAAAAATAAGATCAGGAATAAAAAATATAAAAGATTTTTTAAAAAAAGATAATACTATACTGGTTGATTCATACTTTAACATAGGTCTTTTTATAAAAAAAGATAACCATATAAAAAAGGTCTACATACCTTATGGAGTTGATAAAATAAATTATGGATTCGTTATAATAGAAGTTATAGAAACAAAAGATAACAAAGTAATAATAAGAACAAGAGGAAAAGACTTTATGGAAGGGTATAAGATTGATAAAAAAGATCTGTTATATTATATTAATAAATATTCAAAATACTATACAACAATTTCAACAGAAGGGGATATCTTAAATCAGGAATTTTACAAAGAAAATTGCATATTCAGTATAATCCATTTTTTTTACCAAACAGTATCAAAATCAACAAAAATAAAGAGTATAGCAATAATAAAAGACCCCTCAGATACACTCAATAGAGCAAGAGAGGAGACAGAAAACATATATAATTTTCTATCAACAGAAATACCAGATATTAAGGTAAGTTTATATAATAACATTGATGGAAATACTCTGGAAAAAATATTTTCAATATATAACATTGTACATATATCAGGGCACATGGATGAAAAAGGACTCCTACTTAAAGACGGTTATTACAATCCTTGGCAGCAAAATAATCTACCAGAATTTATATTCCTAAATACTTGTAATCCTTCACATGATTTTTTAGAATGCCTTATAAGAAGAAAGCCATTAAATATAGTATACAACAATACTAAAATTTCAGATAGAGAAGATATAGAATCAATAAAAAAATTCTACGAAGGTATAGTAGCAGGTTATAGAATAGGCGATGTTATAAAAAAAGTGTTTAACAATAAAAAAAGGGTTTATGGATGGTTAACAAACAGGTTCATTTTTTAAATTCAAAACTTATAGTATATTTATCACTTATTTATCTATTAATTGAGTTTCAGAAGCTATTTTTAATAGAAAGTTTTATAAGAATAAACTTTATATTGTTTATACTTATTTTCTGGGAATATATTTTCCTTAACGAAGATAAAAATGTTTATCTTTATATAATCGATGGTCTTTTATTTATGCTAGGAATAATTGGATTTTTTAATATAAAAATAAGAATTATTTTTGTTAGTATAATACTTTTTATGAATATAATTTTTATTAGTACAAAAAAAATATTTAAAATTTTTTTATTTTCCCTTTCAGTTTTAGGATTTTTTAATTATATATTCTTTATAATCACTTTAATATGTTTAGCTTTATTGAAAAAGTTTAAATTTATATAATAAGAATTTAAATATGGAGAGATAAATTGATAATAGAAAAAAAATATTTTTTTACTGTAATATTTTTATCATTATTAATATCATTTATAGTGATATTTACACCATTTAAATGCCAGAAAAGTTTTGAAGGAAAAGAGTTAGAATGGATAGATAAACCATCATTTGTATTACTTAAAAACCTTGAGTCTGAAAACCCAGTATTAAGAAGAGAAGCAATAATAAAACTTGGTGAGAAGAGAGTTGAAAAAGCATTAAAACCATTATTTGATATACTGACATCAAAGACCCAGCCACTTTATGAAAAACAACTTGCAGCAAAATCTATAGCATTAATATCATCAAGTAAAATAATACCAATAATACTGAAAGCAATAGAATACTATAACTCATTGCCACCAGATACTGTCAACAAAAACATAATAATTGGTATGCTATATGTTTTAAATAATATAGACTCTTCTCAGTTAAATATCCAGGAATATGATTTTTCTATATTAGATACAATTATATCTAAAAACAAGGACAATGATATACTAAAAGTAACAATAGAAGCTATAGGAAATTTAGGTTATATAAAACCATTTTACACAATATCCACCCTCTATTCAAACCTATTTTTAAAATTATCATGCATTGATGCTATGAGAAAATTATCTTTAAAAGAACCTAAACTTGCCTTATGGTACTTAAATTTTATAAATAAATCATACTTTGAAGAGACAAACAGTAGTGTAAAAGCAGCAATAAACAAGTCAATAATAATGCTTGAAAAAAGAGAATTAACACAAAAAGACCTTTATCTTATTGAAAAAATTACTCTTCTTTCATCAAACAATATTATAGAATCTACAGAAGGAGAAGAATTCTTAATAAAATCTGAAATAAAAGAAGAAAATAAATATATTCTAAAATTTTTCCTAACATCAAAAGATTATGTCTTAAAAAATAGATTGCTTGAAGTTATGAAAAAGAAGGGTTCAACATTTGGTTTAGAAGACTACCTATACACGATAATAGATGAAACCTATACAGTAAAACCCATAGAGATAGGAATAGACTCATCAAAAAAAGCATTATCATTGTTTCAATACTCAGAAGAAGTTATTGACATAGGTTTTATAGCAAAATTAATTTACAACTACCATTTAAGTGTAGATGCAATTAAACTTTTATCAAACCTTATAGAAAAAAAAGTATATACAGAAAGAATAAAAGAGATATTTACACCGTATAACTATTCACTTTTTCAGGCAAAACAGAATTTAATACCATTACTAGAAATATACTTAAAATTAGGACTTGACAGAAATATAAATAATATTTTATTATCAGGGGATCCATATTTGACAAGAAACACTATTTTGTTTTTAAAGTCAAAAAACATAACTGAGAATTACAAAGAGACAATAAATAAAATAATAAACAATGATATAAACAGAAAAATTTTAGAGATTTAAATGATCTATATTATAACATTTTTATATATTTTATTATTTATAATTTTTTTTATCTATGTATTAAAAAATAAACTTAAAAAGATAAACAATAATTATAAAATGATATTACAAAAAATGGTAGATAACGAAAAAAAATTTCTACAGATATATCATAATTCACCTGCAATTTACATTCTATTAGATAATAATTTTAAGATAATAGACTGTAATAAAAAGTTTCTAGAAGTATTAAACCTTAATCTCGAAGATGTTATAAACAAAAATATTGAGAATTTTATTTTGAGTTCCTACATACCAAAAATAAAAGCATTTAAAGAATATCTGTTATATAAAGGAGTAGCATCAGGGGAGTTTGCAATAGTAAATACTGATAAACCAGAACCAATTGAAGTTTTTTTAACAGCAACGATAAACACCTATAACAACACAATCTTTTTTATAATGCAGGACATAACAAAATACAAGTGGATGCATAATTCTCTAATTGCTTATGCTGAACAACTTAAAAAAGAGATGAAAAAAGCCGAGAACTCAAACCTTCTTAAAACAACATTTATAGCCAATATATCACATGAGATGAGAACACCATTAACATCAATAATAGGTTTTGCAGAACTTTTAAAAGAAACATTGCTTGATAATAACCAGAAAGACTTTATAAATACAATAATCAAAAGCTCAAAACATCTTCTGGAAATAATAAATAATGTAATAGAAATATCAAAAATAGAAGCTGATAAAATTGACCTTGAAATAGATGATATTGATATAAATAAAATTATAGAAGATGTTGTAAATATGTTGATAGTAAAAGCAAATGAAAAGAAACTAGAATTAAATGTAAGTATAGACGAGAAACTAAAAAACCTATATATCAGAACAGATGGTTTTAGACTTAAACAGATACTTATAAATCTTGTTTCAAATGCTATAAAGTTTACACATCAAGGATATGTAAAAATTGATGTAAAACTTACAGAAAAAAATATAATTATAGATGTTATAGATACAGGCATTGGAATAGAGAAAGAAAAACTTGATATAATATTTGAACCATTTGTCCAGGGTGAACTAAAATTATCAAGAGAATATGAAGGCACTGGTTTAGGTCTTGCAATAACAAAAAACCTTGTTAAATTAATGGATGGTCAGATAAAAGTTGAATCTGAAAAAGGTAAAGGTAGTAAGTTCTCTGTTATATTCCCAAAAAATATATTAACTAATAGAGAGATATCTTACAGAGACATCTATGACTTTGAAAATAAAAAAATAGAAACAGAAATAACAGAAGAATTACAAACAGAGAATAAAAAAGAGGAAATAAAAATAGAAATAAATACAAAAGACCCAATAATCTTGGTAATAGAAGATAACAATGCTATAATAATGCTCCTCGATTTTATATTCAAAAAAAACTCCATACCATATATAAGTGTGAATACTGGTATGGAAGGAATAAGTTATTTTAAACAGTACTCACACTGTCTTAAACTTATATTAACAGACATAAGTTTAAATGATATATCTGGAATAGATGTTGGAAAAGAGATAAAAAAAATAGATAAAAACATAAAAATAATAGGTTTTTCAGCATACAGTATAACAGATGTTGAAGAGAAAATAAAGGGTGTATTTGATGACTATATTAAAAAACCTTTTACAATAGATGAGATATTATTCAAATTAAAAAAATATATAGGAAGTGAAAAAGATAACTGAACAACTTAAAAACATACTTAATAAATATAAAATATACGGTACATCAAAAAAAATATTATTTAAAGAGGTTCTTAGTAAAGTAGAAAAAAGAGTTTTTAAAACAGAGTTTGAAGGTGATTATTTAAAAAAAATAGATTTATCCAATACTTTAAAAAATGTAGCTTCCTTCATAGCAATAGGTTTTCCATATCCTACATTCTATCCAAAACTATTAAATAGAACAATATCCTCATATACTATTATCACAGACTACCATAAAGTATTAATAAAAGAGTTAAAAAAAACAGTTGAGGACCTAAAAAAAATATTTCCTGGAAACTATGTTATTTTAGTTGACTCCTCTAAAGTATTTGAAAAAGAACTTGCAGTAGAGTCAGGTCTTGGTTTTTTTGGTAAAAATACCCTTGTTATAAATAAGGAATATGGTTCTTTTTTTTTCATAGGTATAATAGTAACAGATGTAAATCTCCCATTAATATCTTCTCATAATCATAAGGGACTATCATGTAGTGAGTGTAGAAGATGTGAAATGACATGTCCTAACAATGCCATAAAAGAATACAAACTCTTAGCAGATAAGTGTATATCGTATATAACTTCAACTAAAGAATCAGGTAGAAATACGTCCAAATATATATGGGGTTGTGACCTGTGTCAAATAGTATGCCCATTTAATATTAATAGAAAAACTCACTATTTTGAAGAGTTTAAATATGAGTTTAATATAAAATTAACTGAAGTAAAAAATAAAAAAGAATATAACTTATACTCAAAAAACTTACCACTTAGATGGAGGGGTTTTAATGTTTTCAAAAAAAATTTATAGAATAAAATTTTAAAAAATGAATTTAAGATCATCAGCAGTATTAATACTTATAGATTCAAAAAACAGGATTATACTTACTAAAAGAACAAAAAATGTAAGAACACATAAAGGGCAGATATCATTCCCTGGTGGTAAATATGAGGATATTGATAGAGAACTAATAATCACAGCAATAAGAGAAACAACTGAGGAAATAGGAGTAACACAAGATAAGATAACCGAGATTAAAAAACTAAATTACAGCTATATAAGCCCAAGGGGATTTATAATATATCCTTTTTATGCTAAACTAAAAAAAAACAGTTTCAAAAAAAATAGTGATGAAGTTGAAAAAATAATAAAAATTCCAGTTGCTTTTTTCAAAAAAGGCATTTACAGTAAACACCTGTATAAAGTAAACAGAAAAAAAGTATTATTACCAGTATATATTTTTGGAAAAACAAGGATATGGGGAGCAACAGCAAATATAATATATAACTTTATAAGAAAAAAATTAAACAGAAAGGAGTTTTATAACATCAATAATAGATAAGACAAGTGATACAATTATTAGAATCAAAGAAATAAAATATAAATAGAAAAGATTTCGTTTTATTCTAAATTTTACTATAAAAAGTCCTAACAATATACCTGAAATAAGACCACCTAAATGACCAACAAAGTCTATACTTGGCAAAATAAAAGAAAGAATTACATTTATGATAATCACACTTAATATCTGCTGCCTCATATAATTTTTAAATAAAGGTTCAACATCAGAGGAAAATGTGAAAAATGAAAATGCAGCTCCCATAAGTCCAAACACACCGCCTGAAGCCCCACCAGAATTACCCTTAAGAATATAGAAACTTGCAATATTTGATAAAATGCCGGATATGAAAAAAACAAGGAAAACTATCCTTTTATTCCATAATTTTTCAAGTAAAGACCCAAGTATATACACACCAACCATATTAAGAAACAAGTGTATTAAACCGAAATGTATAAACATTGCTGTTATCCATCTATAATAAGAATTAAGTGCAATTATAATTTTGTAATTATTTGAAGCCCATATTGATAAAAAATAATCAAAGTTAATTGATGCTACTAAAGACCCAATAATAGCAATAACATAAAAAATAACTGATAAACCTATGATTGTATATACACCGCCATATAAAGAGGACAAAGATTTTAAAATTGATAGAAATCTAGAAAAAAAACCCTCCTTTTCTGGAGGGATAAAATTATAATCACCAGGTTTAAGTTCTATATACAAATTATGCCATCTCTTTTACTTTGTTCACAAGTATCTCATATTGCTGAAATATAGAGTGTATTGGCATCTCATCCTCTTTTGTTGTCTGAGGCGACTTGAAAAAGAATGAAAGCCATTTTTGAACACCTTTATATCCTTTTTGCTTTGCTCTTGCAAGTAATAAAGCAGTATCAAGCACTAACGGTGCAGCAAGTATGGAATCCCTACATAAAAAGTCTATTTTTATTTGCATAGGATAACCTAGAAATCCAGATATGTCTATATTATCCCATCCTTCTTTATTATCACCTCTTGGTGGATAATAATTTATTCTTACCTTATGAAATGGTTCATAACCTAAAATACTACCTAAAACTGAAAGCTTCGAAACCTCTTTCGTCTTAAAAGAACCAGGGTCATCAAGTACATATCCATCCCTGTTGCCAAGTATATTTGTTGAAAACCAACCATCAACTCTAAGGTTTCTTACCCTAAGTCCAGGTGCAACTATTGTTTTCATTAGAGTCTGACCAGTTTTCCAGTCTTTACCAATTATAGGAGTATTAGTCTCTTCAGAAAGTTGCACCATTGCAGGCATATCAACAGTAAGGTTTGGAGCACCATTCGCATAAGGTATTCCCATCTTTATTGCAGCATAAGCATATATCATAGAAGGAGAAATATCAGGTGAATTATTTTTCATTGCCTTTTCAAATGACTTTAAGTCTTTGTGATTGTCAGTAAGTTCCATATAAACTTCAGTTGATCCATTCCATATCATAACACACTCATCAATATTATTTTTTTTCTTAAAATCTTCAATATCTTTCATAACCTGTTCAGCAAGTTCAAACTTGTTTTTACCTTTTTTCACAAAACTACCATCCAATTTTTTAACATACTCTTTGTCAAAAACAGCTGGCATTGTCCTTACAGAAGAGGCCTCTTCTTTCACAGACTCAATAAGTTCTTTCTCCAGAACCTTAGCTTCTAATGCTCTTTCATACATTGAAATATCTTCTATATCCCATCCGCCAAATACAATATCATCAAGACTATGAAGTTTTGCAACATCTTTTACTAATTTTCTTTTGCCATCTATTTCTATAGTATCATGAGTAAAGCTACCTATAGGTTCAGCTATTTTTTTTCTTATAGCATAGGTACCAACAACAACAGTTGAGGTTATTGCCCCCATTCCAGGAATTAATAAACCTAACTTTCCCAATTTAAACTCCTTATATTTTTTAAATTAATATATAAAATGCAAACCCTTTTCTAATAGCTTAAAATCATAAAATATATCTTACTATTTCTGTATTTTCTATAGTTTCTTTAAGTTTTTTTATAACATATTCTTTATCAATCGTTATCTTTTCTCCGGCCATTTTTTCAGCTTCAAAAGATATATCTTCCATAAGCTTCTCCATTATTGTATGCAATCTCCTTGCTCCAATATTCTCTGTTTTCTCATTTGCAATTGTTGCAAACTCCGCAATTTCATCAATAGCATCAGGCGTAAAATCAACCTCTACATTTTCAGTCTTTAAAAGTTCTTTATACTGCATAATTAAAGCATTCTTAGGTTCAACAAGTATTCTCTTAAGTTCATCTTTTTTAAGGTGTTCAAGTTCAATCCTTATAGGGAACCTACCCTGCAATTCAGGAATAAGATCAGATGGTTTTGATATATGGAAAGCACCAGCACCTATAAAAAGAATATGGTCTGTTTTTACTTGTCCATACCTGGTATTAACAATAGTACCTTCAACAATTGGTAATAAATCTCTTTGAACTCCTTCTCTTGAAACATCAGGTCCTGTTTTTGCCCCAACTGACGCTATTTTATCCATTTCATCAATAAAAATTATCCCAAGGTTCTCAGCTCTCTCTAATGCTTCCTCTTTAACTTTATCAAAGTCAATAAGTCTATCTATCTCCTCTTCTCTTATTATCTTAAATGCCTGTTTTATTTTCATTTTTTTCTCTCTATTTCTTGGTGGCATAACCTGTTCCATTATAGATTGAAACTGCTGTTCGATTTCTTCCATCCCTATATTTGATAAAACACCAAATACAGGTCCTCCTATACCATCTTTTTTACTGAACTTTACAGTAATTTCCTTTTCATCAAGTTCACCTGCCAATAATTTTGCTTTCATCTTATTCCATGTATTTTTAGCAATCTCATCTTTGTCTATATTTGCTCTTGTACCTGGTAGTAAAATATCCAGGATTCTATTAATAGTGTTTTCTTCTGCTTGAGCCTCAACTGTTTTTTCCATCTCCTTCTTAACCATAGAAACACTATTTGAAACAAGGTCCCTGACCATAGACTCAACATCACGCCCTACATACCCTACTTCAGTGTATTTTGTAGCTTCAACCTTAATAAAAGGTGCATTTACAAGTTTTGCAATCCTTCTTGCTATCTCAGTCTTTCCAACACCAGTAGGGCCTATCATAAGAATATTTTTAGGTGCTATCTCCTCTTTTATTTCATCTTTTAACTTCATTCTTCTTAATCTATTTCTTAATGCTATTGCAACAGCTTTTTTTGCTCTATCTTGACCTATTATATACTTATTAAGTTCTTCTACTATTACAGAAGGAGTCAGTTTATTCAACTTTTGTAAAATTTCATCTCTCATTTAACTAAATCTCCTCAACACTTATATTAGTATTTGTATAAATACAAATCGAACCTGCTATTTCTAATGACTTTACTGCTATATCTTTTGCTGAAAGGTCTGTATTTTTAATAAGTGCAATACCAGCTGCATAAGCATAAGGACCACCTGAACCTATTGCTGCAACTTCATCATCTGGTGCTATTATATCACCACTACCAGATAGTATTAATGTCCTATCCTTATCAGCAACTATTAACATAGCCTCAAGTCTTCTTAAAATCTTATCACTTCTCCAGTCTTTTGCAAGCTCAACTGAGGCTCTTAAAAGATCACCTTTATACTCCTTTAACTTAGATTCAAACTTATCAAGCAAAGAAAAAGCATCAGCTGCTGCACCTGCAAAACCAGCAATAACTTTATCATTATAAAGTTTTCTTACCTTTGTAGCCTTAGACTTTACAACTGTATTACCCAAAGTAACCTGTCCATCAGATGCCATAGCAACATTATTCCCCTTTCTTACACATACAACAGTAGTATTTCTTATTTTCATAATTACCTCTTAGGAATTACACTTCAAGATCACCTTTTAAACAATATTAAAATTTAATTACAAACAATTATGTTTATGAAATAATTAGTTTAGATTTTAACATATAATTTCCAAAATTTCTAAATGAAATATATAATAATTTATATTATCTTTACTATTTTTACATTAATTTTGTTATAAATCAGATAATAAGAAATAAGAGGGCTTTAAAGCCCCCTTTATACTATCTTATTTTAATTGCTAGTGTAAGTTACATACAATTTAGCAGAAGTACCTTCTTTTATAAATATATAAGCAGTTGATGTTTGATTGTTGGCAAATCTTAATTTTAATTGAGTTTTACCAGTTTTATTTATTGCTGAAAGTCCACTGGTATTAAAGTCAGATGATTGCTTTGTGCCACTTGTAAACTTATCAATAGTTGCTATAACTGATGCTGTTGCTGCTGCTGCCCAATCATCAGTACCAATAGTAGAAGCTGAGCCAAAATATCCATTCTTTATATCAATAACAAGTGAATTACCATTAGCCCATGGATCACCTGAATTTGATGAATATGTTACAACTATATATGCTCTTGTTATAACAGCATTGTCTGGTATGCTTGATGTATCAAAAGAGAGAATTGCTCTATTATATTTCCCATCAGAACCCCTGCCTATAGCAAGTGTTGTATAAGTTCCAACAGCTGGTGATGATCCATCTGCATTAGCCTTTACATACCCATCATCAGTAGATATACTATTAAAACTTACAGTTGTTGAACTACCAGAATTACTTACTGTAACACTTGTATCATTATCGATAGCACTATTGCCAGCTGCATCATAAGCTACAGCTTTTAAAGAATATGTTCCATTAGAGTAACCGGTTGTATCCCAGTTGTATTCATAAGGTGATGTTGTATCTTCGCCAACTTTTGTATTGTTTATATAAAACTCAACCTTTGTTACACCAACATTATCACTTGCTGTTGCTGTTATTGTTACTGTACCACTTACTGTTGAACCATTTGTTGGTGATGTAATATTTACTGTTGGTGCTGTTGTGTCTGAACCACCACCTGAACCTGCTGAACAACCCATAGCTTCTAAATCTACCTGATCAACCCATGTTATTCCATTGCTTTGATATTGAGTTAAAAGGTGGTAAACTGTAAATGGGTTTATATAACCATATCTTGTTCCATAAGTAGTATATTGATTGCTTGTTATTCTGCCAGCAACATAATGATTAGTAGCTGTATCACTTGCTGTCTCTGAGTGACATATAATAACATGAACAACATTTACACTTGTATCATTATCAACAGCAGTATTACCAGCCCCATCATAAGCTATTGCCTTCAGACTATAACTACCTTCAGAATAACTTGAAGTATCCCAGTTGTATTCATAAGGTGATGTTGTATCTTCTCCAACTTTTGTATTGTTTATATAAAACTCAACCTTTGTTACACCAGTATAATTATCGCTTGCTGTTGCTGTTATTTTTACTGTACCATTTACTGTTGAACCATTTGTTGGTGATGTAATGTTTACTGTTGGTGCTGTTGTATCTGTTAAACCACCTGTTACAGTTACACTTATAGTAGCTTCAGCCAAATTATTTGATGTATCGTAAGCTTTTGCTGTAATATTATACTGACCATTATATTCATTTGAAGTATTCCAGCTGTATTCATAAGGTGCTGTAGTATCTTCACCCAATTTTACACCATTTTTATAAAACTCAACTTTTGCAACACCAACATTATCACTTGCTGTTGCTGTTATTTTTACCGTACCACTTACTGTTGAACCGTTTGTTGGTGATGTAATGTTTACTGTTGGTGCTGTTGTGTCTGAATTATCAAGACCCCAGAACTTTGCTGCATAGTATGAAGAATATATATCTTTATCTTCTGAGTAAGCCCCAGTTGTTCCACCTTGATCTGTATTTGAACCTGGGTCAACTGTTATTGCATGCCCCATCCCATTTATATAATATGTAACTACTACATCTTTACCTGCAGCATTTCTGTATATCTTTCTTGTTGCTGTTCTGAATGTTTCTGTTACTTCTGGAGTTTGGTCTGTGCTATGAACATTTGTCCATTGATCGACAAGTTCAGTCATATTTAAATCTTTTACTGTATAATCACTTGATCCTTGAAATACCATCAATGTTGGGTATGGGCCACTATAACCACTGTAAGCTGATCTTACAAGATCACCCCATTGTTGTGGAGTCTTATCAACACCAGGGCTCATACATGAAAATGCATCAGTCATAGTCGTTGCACACTTGTAAGGAATACCTGCCATAACAGCACCACCTGCAAATACATCTGGATATGCTGCCATCATAACTGCTGTCATAGCTCCACCTGCAGAAAGTCCTGTAACAAATATTTTAGAAGAATCAATATTAAACTTACTCTTCATATAATCAATCATCTGTTTAATTGAAAGTGCTTCACCCTGTCCTCTTGCTATATCTCCTGGTTCAAACCAGTTAAAACACTTGTTTTGATTGTTAGAGCTCTGCTGTTCAGGAAATACTACATAAAAACCATATTTATTAGCAAGAACATGCCATTCTGTCCTATCTGCATACTCACTTGCTGATTGAGTACAACCATGTAACGCAACAACAAGTGCAGCTGGTGACTTTGGGTTTGAAGGTGCATAATAGTACATCTTTAAAGCACCAGGATTAGTACCAAAATTACTGACTGCTGTAAGAGATGCTCGAGTATCAGCAGATATTACCCCAGAAGGTAAGTCCTGTTTTGAACATGAAGATAGAGTTATTACCATAAGAACTATAGAAAGGCCTATAATCCTTAAAAACTTTTGCAAATTCATAGTAGCCTCCTTTCATCTAAATTTTTTGTATTTTTTTTTATACATTATTTAATAATAACCCATATCAAGAATTTGTCAATTAAACTAAAGTTTAATTTTTATGAAAAATTATAATGTAGGAAAAATATTACATATAATATTGCTTTTTTAAAACTTTACGAAGTTAATTAGTATTTGGAAAAATTAATTTTGACTAAAATAAAATACTAGTTTATTACACAATTATAATGAGACAAAAGAAATAAAAGTTAGAAAATTTTAAAATTTTAAAATTTTTTCATTAATAAATTATAATTTACAACTATAATTAAAACAATAAGAAACTTTATAACATTAAGTCCAGAAAAAAACAAATACATAAGAATAAAAAAAGTGAATAAAGCAATAACGAATTTATTTTATTTTGTCTCCATTTTCCAGATACCATTCCAGTCAGAAGGCACATTCTGTTTTAAAAACTCTATTCTCTCTATAAATACATCTTTTATATCCAATGACATATTTTTAAAATATTTAAGTGCTTTATCAAACTCACCGTTATAGTAATAATTAAGGCCATTATAGAGATTACTTATATCATCTGAAAATTTAAAAGCTTCCTCGCTTTTTAAAGGCCAGTATATTTTTTTACCAATAGTCTTACCTTTAACCTGGACAGTATCTATTTCAACAAATTTATAACCATGATTTTCAACATTATTCTCAACATCACTTTTAATATATTCTGAACAAATAATAGGTATTTTATAAATCCTTGTAAGACCTTCAAGTCTTGAGGCTGAATTAACATTATCGCCTATAACAGTATTTGTCATCCTTTCTGTAGAGCCAATATTGCCATAAAAGACTATCCCACCATCTATACCAACCCCCACCTCTATTGCAACAGCTTTAAATATTTTTTCCTCCTCCTCTGTAATATACCCTCTTTCTTTTAATATAGAATCTCTTTTTTCAGACATCTTTACTCTTAATAGTCTTGCAACTTCCTGTATTTTATATCCAGATTCAATAGCAAGATAAGACTTATTACCACTTGACTCCAAAACTCCAAAAACAGCAAGTAGTGCATCTCCTATTATAGAACCTATTACTCCATCTCTTTTTATTATCTCTTTTATAGCCCTATCGTAGTGTATGTTAAGAAGATTTATTATATCACTTCCCAGAGTTTCTGTCATATAAGTAAAACCTTTTATATCTGAAAAAAGGCAGGTAAGCTCTTTCTGAGAACCCTCAAGTCTAACCCTCTTCTCTTTATAAGCCTTAATAACAATATCCCTATTGGTAAACTTTTTAAATATATTAATCAAGTTGTTTATAGTTGAAGCAAGAGAATTAAAAGATATACCTAAAAAAGAGATATCATCTAAAGGAGCCTTCTTAAGGTCAATTATTTTAAGTTCCTGTGTCTTATTCATTTCAATAATCTCTTTTGTTATTATACCAAGATATCTTAGTATCTTTCTTAAAATCATTATTCCAACAATAGCTGTAATTATTGTAATTATAAATATTATCATAGATATAGTCTTAAAAATATCCTCTGTTTCTTTATAAAACTCTGCTGCCTCTTCACCTTTTACTATAAAAATATCCCATTTAGGATTATATTTATATATTGTAAGATATTCTCTACCAGCAAAACTTATATTTATAAAACCTTCTGTAATATTTTTACTAAGCCCATCTAACATTATTTTAAGACTTTTTTTATCTGAAAAAACATTTTCTCTATAATTGTTAGAAGCAAGAAAAAAGAAACTTGCGTCTTTATTAACACCAAAAGCAATAGAATTATTATACCTAAACTCTTTTTTCGACTTTTCTTCTATATTCTTTTTTACTTCTTCAATATCTTTTTTATACTCATAAATTTGGTATTGATCATTACAGAAATTATAAATCTCTTTTAGTTCTTTTATCATAAACTTTCTCTCTTTTTTTAAAAGAATACTTCTATTAAAAAAGAGGTTAATATAGTTTGATGAAAGATTTGAGACAAGTGTAAATAAAGCAAAAACTATTATTATTTTTGTTGAAACAGGAAATATTCTTTTTCCTTCAAACTTCTCACCTATTATATTCTTTAATATATTCATATATCATACCTGAATTCTTTAATATAATTAATAGCAGGATAAAATTATTTAATAAAGTATCGTTATTTAAAAGATAATAATTTAAAAAATTAAAAAAGAGGGGCGTACGAAAAGCCCCCTTACTTTTCGTTTATACTCTCTTTTATTTTAAAACCAAAGTGTCTACCACCCTCCTCTGTATAACCCAAAACTTTATCCCCCTTCTTAAGATTAACTACTGATATTGGCTTACCATCAATACCAGTAAGCCTTATTGTTTCAGCATTCTGAAGAATTATTGATACCTCTTTATTATCAACTCTTGCTGTAATATTAAGCATAGGCCTTTTTTCAATTTTTACTCTACCAACAGATGTTATTTTTGTATTTCCCTTGTAATCAACAATAAGAAGTTCATCCCCAGTCCTAAGTTCATCAAGATATTTTGTCTTACCATCAGGCAATAAGATATAAGCATGAACAGCACCAGCATTAACTCTAAAGGGTCTTGGTGAAACATAAGGATTTTCAATACTCTCAGAATGTACAAGAAAAAAAGCATTACTATAATTGCCAATAAGCATACCTTCTCCAATACTCATATTTGTTATAGTATCAATACATACTCTATCACCAATAGCAATTTTTTTTACATCTTCTATTATAAACTCTCTTACATCAACCCTTACGCCCGAATTTTTAAACACATCTGTTATCTCTTTTATAACAAGTGGGTCGTTAGTATTTATTATAATACCATACACTCCTTTCTCCAATATGCCTGATGCTGTTTTAGCATCTTCTAGAGTTGAAACCGGGTATATTATCTTTTTATTCTGGGCAATAAGATTTTCAAGCGGAATTATTGACCAATCCTCTGTTCTTACTATAACTATAGTATCATGATTAAGTGATGCTATATATTCCTCATCTTTTTTAGACTTTATGTTTATTTCAAGAACATCTTTTCCCAATAAAAGATCACTATTTTTATCAGATACAGTAATAACAAGTCCTAATTTTTTTGTTTTTTCAACATCATCACTTTTAAGCAAAAACGCATCAATACCAGACTCAATAGCTGTTGTTATTATTTTCTTATCCCATTTTCTTGCATCAACCCAAACTTTCACTTTATTTCTCCCTTCATTATTTTTATAGCCTGTTCAATGCTTACATTATCATGAACTATAGCTTTTACAGCTCTTGTCATTGCAACAGGGTCTTTATGCTGAAAAATATTTCTACCTATTGATACACCAGCACCACCTGCTTCAACAGCATCTTTTATTATTTTTAAAACCTCTTCGTCAGATTCAGCTTTCTCTCCCCCTGCTATAACAACAGGTATATGTGTCCCTTCAACAACCTCTCTGAAACTCTCTTTATCACCAGTATAACTTACCTTGACTATATCAGCACCAAGCTCACCTGCAACCCTTGCTGCATGCTTAACAAGTTTAGGGTCACAGCTATTCTTTATATTTTTACCTCTTACATACATCATTGCAAGTAGAGGCATATTCCAGTATTCACACTCTCTTGCTATCATACCAAAGTCTTTTAACATCTCTTTTTCATCATCAGCACCAAGATTAACATGGATAGAGATAGCATCAGCACCCAATCTTATAGCCTCTTCAACAGTACAAACCAATACTTTTGAGTTAGGATCAGGGCTTATCGAAGTACTTGCTGAAAGATGCACTATAAGCCCTATGTCTTTACCCCTTCCCCTGTGGCCAGCTTTAACATTTCCCTTATGAAGGACTATTGCATCAGCACCACCCTCTGCTATTTTAGAGACAGCACCCCTTAAATTCACAAGGCCTGGTATTGGGCCAGAACTTACCCCATGGTCAAGAGGTACAATAACAGCCCTGTTTGTCTCCCTGTTCATAATCCTTTCAAGCCTTATCATTTTTCCTATCATATTTTCCTCCTTAATTTTAATTTTTTAATAAATAGGAAAAACCACAGGGAGGAGGGTGCTTAAGCCTGAAATTTAAAAAAGCCACAGCACCCTTCCTCTATGGTAGGGCCTGTGGCTTCTCCTACTTTTAATACTTATGAAGCCCTAATATCCCCCCATAGAGGTACCATAATAATAAAACCAAAAATAAAAGAAGAAGAAATAGTAGAAATAATAAAGATTTTTTGCCTTTTTTATAGAATCAGAAATATATAATAAGATGTGAGTTGTATTCTTTTCTTTTCCCAAAACAAATTCCTGTTATTTATTAATAACTAAAATTTAAAAGTAATCTATTTTTTATAAAAAGTCAAATTTTTTATATAAAATTTTCTATAAAGCTATCTTTTCTCTTTAAACTCTAAAATAACTGGCACCTCTTTAAAACCAAGAGACTCTCTTATAGTCTTTAAAAGAAACCTATAATATGCATCTGTTAACGTTTTTGTTGTATTTACAAATGCTTTAAAAAAGGGTGGAGCTGTATCAACCTGTAATGCATAATAAACTTTAAAATTACCTTCATTACTAAAAAGTGGTTTTTCTCTTGTAGTTTTAACAAGCAATTCACTAATTTCAGATGGCTGGATTTTTTTGTTAAACTCATTATTTATAGAAATAATCTTATCAAGAAGTTTTTTTATATTATATCCATCTTTTGCTGATATTTCAACTAACGGAAGATAAGAGTTTGAGCCAAGGAAAAATCTTATTCTATCAAAATAATTCTTTTTATCTATTTTACCTTTTACAACATCCCATTTATTAATAGCAATTATTACCGAATTCCTGTTTTCTATAGCAAGATTTATAAGCTTTATATCCTGATTTGTTATACTTTCAAGAGCATCAAGCAAAACTATTGATATTTTACTCTGCAAAAGAGAGTTTATAGCTCTTTTAACCATTATATATTCAAGTTTCTCTTCGACTTTTGACCTTCTTCTTATACCTGCAGTATCTACAAACTTTATTCTTTTATTTTTATAATCAATAACATCTTCAACAGTATCAATAGTAGTACCAGGAATATCTGAGACTATACTCCTCTCTTTTCCAACAAGCTGATTCAGAAGACTTGACTTTCCTACATTAGGTCTTCCTATTATAGATACTCTTATATCCTCACTATCACTAAAATTATCTATTTTTCTTGCTTTACCTTTTATAATATCTCTTATAACGTCTATACCTTTATTATGTGCTGCCGAAGTAAAAAAAACAGTCTTTAAACCTAAAGAATAGGCTTCACTTGCTAAAACCTCTCTCTCCTGGTTATCAACCTTGTTTACAATAAGAAAAGTTTTGTCAATAAATCCATTCTTTCTAAGATAATCAGCAATATATTCATCATCCATATCTATGTTCCCTACCTCAACAACAAAAAGAACAAGGTCTGCTTCTATTATTGTGTTTTTCGCAAACTCGGTTATCTTTTCTATAAAAGTATGTTTATCTTTTGTTATACCACCAGTATCAAGAAACATAACTGGAGTATCATCAATATAAAATATTTCATTTACTACATCCCTAGTAAGGCCTGGTTTTGAGTCTACAATAGACTTTCTTTTTTTTATAAGTGCATTGAAAAGCGATGACTTACCTACATTAGGTTTGCCAACTATTGCTATTTTGTAAATAGTATCCATAATATTCTCTTTTTTAATTTTTTTATAATTTATCTATTTTCTTAAAGCTTTCTTATCATTATAAGTTAAAATTTTATCAACAGGCTCTATACTTTTAGGATCATTAATCACAATACCATTTTTATAGAGATAATAAGCAAGACCAGCAACCATTACACCATTGTCAGTACACAGTTTTATAGAGGGAAAAAATGTTTTCAATTTTTTATCAGATAAGAAAACCTCTCTTAAATACGAGTTTGCTGCAACCCCGCCACCTATAACTACATTATTTATATTAAAGTCTTTACATGCTATAACAGTTTTTTTATATAAAACATCTATTGCAGCCTTTTGAAAAGAGTATACAACATCTTCTTTATTATATTCCCTATTATTCCTTATATAATATACAACCGATGTCTTAAGACCACTGTAACTGAAATTATATCTATCTTCTTTATTATTTAGCATAACAAGAGGAAAGCTTACACTAGATTCTTTAACCCCTTTAGCAATCTTATCTATAATAGGGCCTCCTGGATAACCCAAGTCAAGTAGTTTCGCAACCTTATCAAAAGCCTCTCCAACAGAATCATCTATTGTTGTCCCAATTATTTTTTTATCAACCCAGCTATTCCAGACTGTAAGTAATGTATGCCCCCCACTTACAATAAGACCTATAAACGGGAAATCTATATTATTATCAAAGCTTGCTGCATATATATGAGACTCAATATGATTAACAGGTATTAAAGGTTTACCAGTAAGATAAGATATTGTAGATGCAACAGATAAACCAACCAAAAGAGAGCCAATAAGACCAGGTTTTACAGTAACACCAACAGCATCAATATCTGAAAGCAAAATATTAGCTCCACTTAAAGCCTTTTCTATAAGATTATGTATATATTCAAGGTGTTTCCTTGACGCTATTTCTGGGACAACACCTGAAAATTTTTTATGTTCTTCTTGAGAAAAGACTATATTTGAAAGTATTTTATATCCATCCCCAACAACAGCAACACCTGTATCATCACATGATGTCTCTATACCAAGTATTAACACTTCAACTCCTCAGCCTGTGATTTTCTGCCATAATATGGTAAGATTTCATAATTATAAGGTCCTACCAAACATTTAGAGAAAGAATCAACTGTAGGATAATAAAACCTGTCGTTTATCCTTAAATTACTAAAATATTTACTGTAATTTAAAAAAGCATTACCTATAAACTCATAATCATACAATTTTTTATCTTCTATAAACTTTAAAGCCTCAGTAATAGTAAAATCAAATATATCAGACTTATTTTCTTTTTCATATACTCTTAAAAATATCCTTCCATTACCATCTATACCACTTACAACCCTATCTGAAACAGTATTATATCTTATAAGATCAAGAGAGTAAGCACCATAAACCGGTATTTTCTTAATAAAACTGATAGTTTTTATAACTGAAAACCCTATTCTAAGGCCTGTAAAACCGCCCGGCCCTACATCAATCCCAATAGAATCATACTCATAACCTAGAACTTTTATAAAGTCTATAATTTTTAATATTTTATCCTGAATCTTTTTCTCTTTCACATATATACTTGTCAAAATATTAGAATTATTATCAATAATCCCACAACAAAATATGTCTGTAGAAGAAGATAAAACCAATTTCATATTAAACCTCTTTTATAAAAAAGTCACGTGTAGTTTCTGACTTAATTTTTATCTCAACAAGAACTCCATCTTTAATAATCTGTGGAAAAATGTCAGCCCACTCAACTAATTTTATAGAATCATCAAAAGATAATATCTCATCAAGTCCAATATCATAAAAATCATTAAGAGACTTAAGTCTATAAAGGTCAATGTGATAAAATCTCTTTAAGCCCTCATAAACATTAACAATAGTAAATGTTGGGCTTAATACGTAATCAATATTATTTTTTTTACATATCTCTCTTACAAGTCTTGTTTTACCAGCTCCCAGATCACCAACAAGAAAAATATTATTCTTATTCTGATCTAGAATATATTCAACAATATTTTTAAGCTTATTTTCATCTATATCCAGAAAATTCATGTTTCTAAGTTGTTGCCTTTAATTTTTTACTTGACTTATAAATAAAAATTTTGTTTATTAAAATTTAAACATTAAAAATACTAAAAACTTTAATTTTACTTATCTTTAATTTTACAAACTTAATAAAACGAAAGGTAAAAAATGAGTCTTACCAAGAAAAATCCAGTAATAAACATACCAGCCAATATTATTTTAAATGAAAAAGGTGAAAACTATTTTTCATCTCTTGGCGTACCTTTAAAAAGTGTTAGTGGGATAAATGGAAGGAAAAGGTTTGGATTCTGTTCAAATATATTAGAAGTACCATTAGTTAAAACAATATCAAAAGGTAATTTTTTAGAAGAGGTATACACAAGAGAAATAGACCTTATTAGCAGGAAGTCTGAAATACAGGATATCACAAAACTACTTTTTTATAGCCTAATATATAATAAGTTTATACCTCATTTAAGAGAGGTTCTATTAAATACAAACCTTATAGAAAAATACAACATGAAAAACCCTTCAACAAAAATAACACATGATACAAAGTTTGATGAACAAAAAATAAAAGCTTTTTTTGCTTCCAGGAAAGAAGAGATATCAAAAATGATTACCAACATACTTAAAAAGCCCTACAAGATAATAGATGAGGATAAAGATATTAAAGAAAAAGATGAAAAAAAGAATATTTTAAAAACAATGCTTAACCATATAACTTTAAGAGAATGGTTTCTATTTTTTCTCATAACAACTGATGCAAGAGAAAGAGATATAGTAACTGAAAGAATCTCTGATTTGATGATAATATACCTTGGAAAGACAAAAATAGCAGATTATTTAGGTTTTCTTGTTGTTGAACTTATACAAAACGCTGAAAAAGCAACACTTGAAAAAGCAGCAAAAATAAAAGGTATTGTCAAAAAAGACGATGATAGCAGAACTGTTGATAATATACTAAAAGATGTAAATACAAGGAATAAAATCATTGAAATATCAAGACAGATGGGATATTTTGTTGAACTTTCATGGAAGTTTAAAGATGTTGGTGACAGACTTAACTCAATAAGATATGAAATAACTGTATCAAATAAAGGTGTAATACCAAAAGCAAAAAGGAATGAAGTAAAAAATAAGTCTCAAACAGATATAGAAGGTTTATCACTAGCAGACTTTTATCAGGATACAGGACAAGAACTTGGTGCAGGATTGGGACTATTTTATATATCATATATAAATGAAGAATCTGTAAAACAGGGAATAAAGTTCAGCTCTATAATAGACTCTGATGATGATAAAGATATAACATATGTAATATTAAAAATTACTGTATAAAAGATAAAACTCTTCTAATCATAATTATTCAATATTTTTTAAAAATATAACAAGTAACTTACTTTAAAACCTATTGTATAAAATGGATCATTCCCTACATTGATAAAAGAATTTGCTATCTTACTGTAATACCCTTTAGAGGGGAAATATATACCATAAAAAATATCTATATTTACTGATTCTATTTTAATATCAGTACTAATAATATTCTCTATGCCCATATATTTTTTTAATTCTGTATCAAAAAACATAGTATTTATCAATTCAATTCCTAAAAAAATATCCAGTCTATTTTTTAATTTTACAAAAGCTTTTGTGTTTGTTGCATCTATATAAGTTGGAGTGTTATATTTTGAATAATCAATAAAATGATAGGAACCAACATAAGGATATGCAAAATAACCTTTATAACCATATAAAAGAACCTCACCAGGTGAAAAACCTTTAAAACCACAGAATCCAGGTTGAAAATAGCCTGCACCAACATAGGTTGAAAAGTTTTTTAATTCTGTTTTAAAATTAAAAACTGCTCCAAAACTATTGTACTTCCTATCTTTTTCAATTTTGTAGTCTTTACCATAGCTATAAATAAAAGTAAAGTCTGTATTTTCATAGTATAACCTAAGACCAGTAAGAAAAAGAAAATCATTATCTGGTTTATTTAAAGTATTAAGCCCATTTTCAGAAATATCAGCACCACCACTCTTATTCGCTCCATAATATACATAATAAAAAAATGTTTTTATAAACTGATAGTTTATTATAAAACCTGTTCTGTAAGATATTTTTTTGCCTTCAAAATCGTCTAGATTCTCATCATCTTTCTGAATTGATGAGAATAAATAACCTTCAGTTTTATTTGCTATTCCCATTATATCAAATGAAAATTTTAAATCCAAATATTTAAAATAATATCCTATAACCAAAGCATCTATTATATCATAGAAGATATATTCGTTTATACTATCTCCAAGACTAAATCTTTGCCTGCCAAACCTAATTATAAAATTATTGTAATTAAAATCAAAATAGATCTCTTTTATCATCAAATTATTTGGATTATTATTCTCGAGATTATCATTTCCCCATAATCCACTTATGTAAAAATCAGTATAGAATGAAGTTAAATCATTCTTATTATATAATCTTAAACCAAGGTTAGAGTATATGAAAAATACAGCATCATCAGTATTTTTCAATTGGTTAGACCTGTATAAAGAAAACAGATAAGAATTATAAGAATTAAAATCAGAGTTGTTAAAAAAATAGGAATCTGTATCAAAATAAAGTAATATATAATTTTCATATTTAAAAAAATTATTTGACTCTGAAAAAAGGGCATGACAAAAAAATAGAAATATAAGTAATAAAAAACACTTAAAACTCATCTTCATCCCTGAATCCTGGAGTAGAATAAGTATATAAAGAAAATATATTATCAGATAAATTATAAGATGATGTACTCCAACCATATGTTTTTAAAACCATTGATTTTTTGAGATTTAAACTATTATATCCAAAACTCCCATTCATGTACACATTATCTATTATATTACCAATATTGTCCTTTAACTCAATATAGTAAGGAAAAGTATTTGATATTGATAATGATGTCGATGCTATATATTTTAAATTCATCATATCAAGATTAAAACCAGACGAAGAAAAAAGATAATCTTTACTATTTATTATTAAAAAATATTTATCTGGTCCAATGATTTTATAGATATTTCCAAGAGAATTAAAAGAGTTTGAATCTAACTGTAAAGAACCTTTTATATAGAGATTAAGATTACTTATATCTATATATTTTCCTGATACATTCTTTATTTCAATAAACTCATCAGAGTAAAAATTATTGAATCCATCTGTAGACCCCATCCATAAAACTTCTGTTATTCTTATATCCCCTACCTCAGCTTTTTTAGGATATATAAAAGAAATATTATCCTCCTCCAAACTATTATTGTCAATAACTTTTATGTTATAATAATATCCTGGTTCAATAGGAATTTCACAACTTAAACCAGTAAACTCAGTAAGAAAATTATAATTTATATTGTCAATACTATAATATACTGTAAAAGAACCTAAATAGTCTGAAAATATTGTTGGTTTACCGTTCACAATATCGAATTTTAGTCCTAAGTTTACTTTAAAATCAAAACCTTTTGAAGTTAAAAATGGAATTATCTTATCATATAAGTTACCTTTAATAACTAACACTATACTATAATTACCCTTATTACTTTTAAAATAATTACCATCATAAACACTACCACTGTCTTTACCTATTGGTGAAGAAAAACATATAAAAAAATCTTTTTTAAGATCATAGGTATTAAGGCTATAACCCCTGAAATTTTTTAAAAGAGATTCATTGATTTGAATCTCCTGTCCAACTATAAAACTAAAACCAATATTATTTGAAACTTTTTTGCCATTAAATAGTGTTGATATGTTATCAGGGTAAAATATAGAATATTTTTTCTGGTAAGTTACATCAGAATATAAAGTCTCATCTCTCATATCAACGGAAAACATAGTTATTTTTGAAGCTGATTTTATGAGGTCTTTAATTAAAGTAAGTCTTTTATCACCATCCCACCTTTTTATCTCATTTGGTGCAAACATTATTCCAATCTCATAAGGTCCAACCTTTTCATAGTAGTATATAGTATTATTTCTTTTTTGATTTGTTATTATACCGTTAAACTCATCTAAAAGGTGGTTATAAAACTTATTGGAATCTATTTTTATTGCATTAAGAGGGCTTTTCGATAAAATTATTATACACGATCTTTTGTCAAAAACAAAAAATTGATAATACCTATTATATAAAGAATAATTTATTATCTCCCCATATTCTTTATATATAACATAAGGGCTATTAACATAATTTAAAAAATCTGATGGTAATACCCCGTAAGGTTTTTCCATTGAGTTTATATTATTAACTAAGTCATTAAAATTATCTATTATATTAAAAACATTTAAAGAATAAGGTTTGGAGATACAAGAGATAATGCTAATAGAAAATAAAATAGACTTTAAGTAAATTTTTATCATTACCTGGCTCTAAAAAATTACTCATCTATCTATTTAAAAATTAAAACACTACTTTTTTAAATTAGAATAAACATAATTTACAATTTCATCCATCTGTTCTTTATTTAAAATCTTAAATTTTTTCAATACCTGAATATTTATATCCTCAAACTTATATAAGCCCCTTTTATAATAGAATATTACATTTGAAAAATAGACAACAAAAACAAGGTCAAGGTATTTCTCAGATGCTTCTGTGGGTATGTGATGATACCTTACAGCCTCTTGAACAAACTTAGGAAAGTTCCATTTTTCAGTTAATATTTGACCTATAATAGCGTGGTTATACCCAAGTACTATATTATCAATAATATCTTCATTTAAATTTCTACTTTTTGCAAAATTTTTAATCTTACTGAAAAGAGAAGGATCTACTGCAAAAACAATTATTTTACCTATATCATGTAATAGAGAAGACAAATAAAACTCTTCCTGAACACTTTTTAGATTAAATCTATTTACTAGAATCCCGGCTATAATAGCAACCTCATTTGAATGGTCAATTATATCTTTTACCTCTTTTATCTTATACTGACTCATAAGTAAATTTTTTGTTGTATAACCTAAAACAAGGTTTTTTATTCCCCTAAAACCTATCATCTTTACAGCTTCCTCAACACTCTTTAACTCTTTTGAAAATCCGTAAGCTGCTGAGTTAACAACTCTTAAAAGATCTGCAACAAGTGCGGGGTCCTGTTTTATTATGACAAATACGTCTTTAAAGTCTGATGTTGGATCATCAAGTATTTTTTGAAGTCTTAAAATATGTTCAGGAAACTGAAGGATTAATTCTATCTCCTTTTTTATAGAATCAACAATAAAATCTTTTTCTTCTTCTGTTAGTACATATTTTGGTATTTCAAGCCTAAAAACAGTTTTTGTACTATCAGAAAAAAACTTAATGTTTGTATCATCAAGTCCTATCTTTCTTAACATCAGTAAACTTATAATAAGACCAAAACCAGCCCCTTCCGATGCATCATAAGCATTCATCATAGCATCTTCAACACTCTTAAACCTTCTTGCAGCAATATATTTATCCTGTATTCTCTTTTTTTCTTTTTCAAGAATAGGTGAATTATTAATTACAAAAAATATTATTTTATCGTCATCCAGGTATATTTCTATTTTAACAAAATAACCTCTAACAGCAGCAATATCTTCAAGTTTTTTTTGGATCTGTATCAAGTTTTTTTTAAATTCAGCAACATATTTTTCATATAAAGTTTCATCATTAGGATCTATCTTTTTTTCTTCAAAATACGCTTTTTTAAGGTTTGCCTTAGCTCCATTTGTAACAGCTTCTGATAGTATATATGTAATGTAATGACTTAATCCAGATTTTTTAATATTATTAAGAAAACTAATAATGTTTTCTTCCAAATTAACTCTCTCTTTAAGCCCAAAAAAAGTATAATTCAAAGATTTAATAAGGTCCATAACATTTCCTCAAGTATGTTTTTACTTAAAAATTAAAATTATAAAACAAAATTATATAAAAAAAATAATAATAAAAAATTATTGCTAAAATTAAAAAGAAAAGCCCTATGAAAGGGCCTTAACTCTATTTATAGATATTATAAAATGCTTTTTTACCAGGGTATAAACTATTACCCTCAAGTTCCTCTTCTATTCTTATAAGCTGGTTGTACTTAGCAATCCTATCTGTTCTACTGAAAGACCCTGTTTTTATCTGACCTGTATTCATAGCAACAGCAATATCAGCTATTGTTGAGTCCTCAGTTTCTCCACTTCTATGAGAAACAACAGCAGTATAACCATTTATTTTAGCCATCTCTATTGCATCAAGAGTTTCTGAGAGAGTCCCTATCTGGTTAACTTTTATAAGTATTGAGTTTGCTATATTTTTCTTTATCCCATCACTGAAAATCTGTGGATTTGTTACAAATATATCATCACCTACAAGCTGTACCTTTTTACCGAGTTCAGCTGTAAGTTTTGCCCATCCATCCCAATCATGTTCTGACATACCATCTTCTATTGATATAATAGGATATTTAGAAACAATATCTTTATATATACCTATAAGCTCTTCAGACGTAAGTTCCTCTTTCGTTGACTTTTTGAATACATACTTTTTTTTCTTTTCATCATAAAACTCACTTGCTGCAATATCAAGAGCAATAACTATATCATCATATGGTTTATATCCTGCTTTCTCTATTGCAAGGAGTATAAGCTCAATAGCCTCAATGTTTGACTTAAGGTTAGGAGCAAAACCACCTTCATCCCCAACAGATGTAGAATATCCTTTATCTTTAAGAATAGACTTTAAAGTATGAAATATTTCAGAGCCAGTTCTTATTGCATCAGTAATAGATGTGCTTGACACAGGCATTATCATAAACTCTTGGAAGTCAACATTATTATCAGCATGAGCACCACCATTTAAAATATTAGCCATAGGAACTGGCATAATTTTAGTATTTACACCACCTATGTACCTATATAATGGTATTCCAAGATAGTTAGCAGCAGCTTTAGCAACCGCAAGTGATACACCTAATATAGCATTAGCACCTAATTTACTCTTATTTGGTGTACCATCAAGGTCTATCATTATTTTATCTATCTCTCTCTGATTTAAAACAGAAAGTCCTATTATCTCTTCCTGAATTATCTCATTAACATTCTGTACTGCTTTCAATACTCCTTTTCCCTTAAATCTATTATCATTATCTCTAAGTTCAACAGCCTCTTTATCTCCTGTTGAAGCACCAGAGGGAACTATAGCTCTTCCCAGTGTACCATCATCAAGATAAACATCAACTTCGACCGTAGGATTACCCCTTGAATCTATCACCTCTCTTGCTTTAATTTCAGCAATAAATGACATTATAATCTCCTTTGTTTTTATAAATTTTAATTTATAAAATTTAATAATAAAAATTCTCAATAAACTGTTATAACTTTACCGAAAGTTTAATTATATTTTTTTAAAACAATTTTTGGAGAAAGTTATGAAAAAGTTATTATTTTTTCTATTATCTATAATAATTATAACATCCTGTAAATACAAAAAAACCTTATTTTTAGAATTAGATGATATGCCCAAAAACTCAAATAATTTTAAATACTACCATAAAACTTTAACAGATGTAAACTCTATTTTCAGACTTGATGAGTCTTTTAAACTTTCTCTTATAGGTAGTAAAGATAGGAGTAATTTTGACTCTTACTCTAAAGTTTTTTACGGTGAAAGTGAAAAAATAGTAAGAGTTGAAAACTATAAAAGAGACAGTTTCAACTCTCATATATTTTATCCATTTTTAGTTTTTGAAATTGATGAAAATGAGTCTTCAATAATTTTTAACATAATTAGAAAAGAATGGGATATTGAAGCAAATAAAATAAAAGATATAAGTTCATCTATACAAATTGTGCCAAAATTACAGGATATAAGTTTTTCTGATTTTATAACAAAAATCAATTCAGGAACTGAGGTAAAAGAAAATATAAAATTAATGTTTATTGCGTTTAATAATGAAAATAATAGAAAACAGCAGGAAGCAATAGCAGCTGACTTGAATTACATAGCTTTGGAAGGATATGTAAAAGAATTTGAAGAAAAAAAAATAAAAATGTTCTTTTTTGAAGAAAATAGAGGGCAAGCAGGTCTTGAGTTTGATAAACCATACCCAATAAAAGCATCATATATAAAGTTTGATGAAAATGGTTACATAAACTTAAAATTTATATCATACTTTAAACCAGAAGACGATAACTCGGCAGGTAAAAATATGGAGGAAAGTGTATATGGTAGTACCAGTAAATAGTCTTGAAATTAATGAAAAAGATATTGTTATAAATGGTACTAAATATCATTATTTTGAAGTTCCCAATATTGGAAAACCAAAAATATTTATGGTTCATGGTCTTATGGTTGACTCACACTGTTTTTTAGGTATAATCCAATACCTTAAAGATAACTACCACATATACTCAATTGACCTTAAGGGACACGGGAAAAGTGATAATGGAAAAGATTATTATTCAAGCTATACACCTACAATAATAGCAGATGAGTTCTATCAGTTTTATAAAGAGGTTATAAAAGAAAACTTCACATATATAGGATACTCCCTGGGTGGACAATATGGGATTGCTTATGCTGGTAAATACCAGGATACATTAAAAAGTCTTATTATAATAGACAGTGCTCCATCAATCTCAACAAGAGGTTCTTTTTCAATAATGTTTGCTAATACTGTTACACCAAAAGTTTTTAAAGATAAAAACCATGTAATAAACTTTTACGATAAATCAATAAAAGGTCTTGGTGAATATATGACTAACTATTGTGTAATAGAAAATAGCAAAGGATACACCTTAAGGTTCGACAAAAATATAGCTCCCCCAACTGTTATTGGTATGATAAGAAGAGACAGAGAACTTTGGACACATTTTTCAAAAATTAATATACCTTTTTTGCTTATTAAAGCAAAAAAAAGTGAGATAATAAACAACAGAATAGTTATGCTTATGAAACAAATTAACAAGAACATAAACACAGTTGAAGTTGATGGAAAGCATACATTTGTATTTACAAACCCAGAAAAAATTGCAGAGCAAATAATTAACTTTTTGAAAGATAAATGAAAAAAACTATATTTTTTATTTTATTACTTAATACAATGCTATATTCTGAAGATTGGCCAGTATACAAGGGAAACCTATATTTTACTGGTAATAATGATGAAATAGTCGTCAAAACACCATATCTAAAATGGCTTTTTCAGGCTAACCAGCAAATATTCAATCCAATAGCATCAGATGGAAAAATATATTTTATCGGTATTGAAGGTTTTATATATTGTGTTGACTCTGATTATGGTAGATTAATCTGGAAAATAGACCTAAGAAAGATATCATCAAACTTTAGAAAAACCGATGTAAGATATAAAATTAAATACCCACTTATAAAAAACAACTTACTATTAATAACTGACGGTGTATCTATATATGCCATTGATAAAAATAATGGGGCTTTTGTATGGGCAAGAGCAGGAATAGAGACTGATACAAAAAACTTTAAAAATATAAACTATAAACCAATAATATCTGGCATATATTCTGATCCTGTTATAGTTGATAATTTTGTATTTTACGGAACAAGGGATAATTTTCTTACAAGAAACTTAGAAAATGGGCATCTTAAATGGGACACAAAACTATCAAGTTATGATGCATTCCCATCATTCTATGACAATATTGTATTTACTCAATCAAGGGACTATAAAAATAACGAATATAAAATTATAGCATTATCAGCAAAAGATGGAAGTACACTATGGGCAGCAAGTCTTGAAAAACCTTTTAAAATATACCCACCAGTAACATATAAAGGAAGTGTTTTTATTCCAGTAAGTGACACACTACATTCTCTTAATATAAAAGATGGCTCACTTAAATGGAAAAATAGTTATGGGGGCATTATAACTTCACCTCTAAGTTTTACAGATAGGTCAATAATATTTTCAATAAATAACCAGGATATATTAATAGTTGAACCTGAAAATGGTCAGATAAAAGACACAATAAAGGTAAAAGAGAAGTCATCCCCCTATTTTGTAACTATAAGAGATATAATATATGTAGCATATAATGAGTTTATAAGTGAATTCCCAACACCATATACAATAGTTAAGGCAATAGATCTTGATACTAAGAATATTTTGTGGGAGTTTAAGTCAGTTTTTCCTGGGGCAGTATCACAACCATCAGCTTACAGAGGTAATTTGATAGTTGCATCCGGAAACTATCTTTATTCTATAGGTGCAACAGGATATAAAAGAATAGTTGATGGTGGTGATGGATATAATGTTGATACAAACAAAGAAAAAGAGATATCAATAGAAGAAGAAAGGAAAAATATAAAAATTGAAGAGGAAAAAAAATCAAAAGAGAGAGAGATTACACTTGATGCTAAAGATGAAAAAGGGAAGGAAATAGAAGCTTATGTTGATGTTATAAAAAGGGATGAAAATGGGAATATTATATACCAGAAAAAACAGAAGGTAGTAGATAAAAAAATAAAAGTACCTGACACTGATGGGGTTGAAGTCATTGTATCATCAGATGGTTTTTTACCTGAAAAGGTAATTATTGATAAAAAAGATGAAAAGAAAGAGGTTGTATTAAAGAAAATAGAGATAAATAAAATATATATTGTTGAAAATATTAATTTTGATTTTAACAGTGCCCATCTAAAAAAAGAATCACTCGACATATTATCAAAAATACTTGATATTATGAAGTCAAACCCAAATTTAAAACTGCTTGTAATGGGGCACACAGATTCAATAGGAGATGATAAATATAATCAAAAACTATCTGAAAGAAGAGCTGATGCAGTAATAGAATATTTAATAAAAAATGGGATATCACCTGAAAGATTAAGTTCTGAGGGATATGGTGAGACAAAACCTGTTGCAAGTAATGACACTGAAGAGGGAAGAGCAAAAAATAGAAGGACTGAGTTCAAATTTTACTATTAAAATTTTAATATTACATTCTTGCAAGTTTATTATATTCTTTTTATTTTACCCTTACCTCCTCTACAAGCTCTAATATCATAAATATATTTATATTTTTATATAAATTTTATCTTACCTTTAATATCTATCCAGTATTAATACTTTTATCTCTTTATCAACAAGTTCCTTAAATCTCAAGGCATCATCCTTATTCCCAACCACAGTTCCCCAGTGCATTGGTATTGCATATTCTGGTTTTATAGTATTAACAAGGTCAGCAGCCTCTTTAAAATCCATTGTATATGTACCACCTACTGGAACAAAAACAATATCAGTTTTTATTTTTCTCATCTCTTCAACAAACTCAGAATCACCTGTATGGTAAATTTTTTTTCCATTCAATTCTATAACATATCCTAACCATTTGTTTGCCTTGGGATGAAACTGTTTAGTCTTATTATATGCAGGTACTCCTGTAAAAACTAGTTTGTAATTATTTATGGCCACTGTATTTGATTCATTTGGACTTAATTTAATAGTATTACTAGCAATATCTTTTATATCGTAAGGCCCAACTATTATAGTATTCTCTTTTAAAATAGTCTTAACATCATTCGGCGAAAAATGATCATAGTGAGTATGAGAAATAAATATTATATCAGCCTTAGGGTAGTTTTTACCAGGTTTAAGGTCATAAGGGTCAATATATATAATTATCTCTTTTTTATCTTTACTCTGAAACTCTTGAGAGTGAGGCAAAGGAACTTTTATAAGAAAACTGGCATGCCCAAGCCAGTATATAAATATTCCATATATTTCCATGGTTTACTATTTTTCTATCTTTTTTAATACTCTATCAAGTTTATCTGATATTTCATTCATCTTTGCCTCAAGGAGTGTAACCTTGTATAGAGCTCTTTCAATCTCCTCTTTTGTTGGAAGATGAAGATTTTTTAAACTTTGAGTAATAACCTTATCAAAATATGTTTTCATATCAAGCATACTGTCTCTAAACCTTGATAATGCTTTAATATATTTATCATCCTGTGTAAGTTTTTGTAGAAATTGAGATGTTGCATCTTCAAAATGTTTTAGCAACTCTGTAAAAACGTTAGTTTCTTGTATTATAGACTCTTTTTTATTATTCTCCATAAAAGACCTCCATAAGGATTAATATATTTTTATTTTTTCTGATAGATTAAGATAATAAAAAAAATATTTTTCTCAATAGTTTTTTAAACATTTTTAAAAAAAATTACCTTTATACCTTTGCTTTTTCTTTATTATTCGAAGGTCTATTATATTCAACAGCCTTTTTAATAGAAAGACTTACCCTCTCTCTTTGCCTGTCAATGTCTATTATCATTGCTTCAATTATATCAGATACGCCAAGAACCTCAAGTGGATGTGATATGTATGAATCTGAAATCTCGCTTATATGAACAAGTGCATCATTTTTTATTCCTATATCAACAAAAGCCCCAAAATCAACAACATTTCTTACAATTCCCTGTACTATCATACCAGGTTTAAGGTCATCAATAGTCAATATATCTTCCCTCAGTATTGGTTTTGGCACATCGTCTCTAGGGTCAAGATTAGGTTTTTCCAGTGCTGTTATTACTTCCTGTATTGTTATATTACCTACATTAAACTTTTGTGATATATCCTTTTTTGTTTTTTCATCTATTACTATTTTGTTACCATTCTTATATTTTAATAACTCTCTTGCAAGCTCATAGTTTTCAGGGTGAACCCAAGTATTATCAAGTGGTTCATTGCCACCATCTATTTTTAAGAATCCTGCTGCCTGTTCAAAAGTTTTATCACCAAAACCTTTTATTTTTTTCAGTTCTTCTCTATTTTTAAACCCACCTTTCATTTGTCTATGAATTACTATCTTTTTGGCCAAGCTTGGAGTTATACCGGAGACATATTTTAATAAAGAATATGATGCTGTATTAAGATTAACACCAACCTTATTAACACAATCTTGAACAACTTTATCAAGTTCTTCGCTTAGCTTTGTCTGATCAACATCATGTTGATACTGCCCTACACCTAAAGACTTTGGGTCTATTTTAACTAATTCTGAAATAGGGTCCTGAAGTCTCCTTGCTATAGATATAGCCCCTCTTACTGTAAGATCAAGATCTGGAAACTCCTCTCTTGCTATATCACTTGCAGAATATACAGATGCCCCTGTTTCAGGAACAATAGTATACTTCACATTTAAGTTATTTTCTTTTATCACATACGCAACCAATTTTTCAACATCCCTAAAACCAGTACCATTACCTATTGCTATTATGTCAACCTTATATTCTTTTACAAGACTTAATATCACGTTTATTGCTGTTGGATTCTCCTGATATATTACAGAATTTGTAATAAAATCTCCATTTTTATTTACTATGGCTATCTTTGAACCTGTCCTTATTCCTGGGTCTATCCCCATAACAGTATATCCCCTAAGAGGTGGTTGCATAAGTAGTTTTTTTAGGTTCCTAGAAAATACTTTTATTGCCTGTTCCTCAGCCTTTTCAGTAAGTATAGATCTTATCTCTCTCTCTATCGATGGTTTTATAAGTCTTTTATATCCATCCTCTATAGCTCTTTCTATATAACTATTTTCTTCAATTATAAAATAATCTTTTATATTTTTAAGAATATATTCATCTGGAAACTCTATCTTAACAGTAAGTTCATCCTCTCTCTCACCTCTATTTATAGCTAATACCCTATGAGGTTTTATTTTTGAAACAGGTTCTTTATAGTTTTCATACATTTTATAATCACTATTTTCTTTCATATTCTTTGACTTTGTTATAACAACACCCTGTTCTAATACAGTTTCTCTTATAAACTTTCTTATCTCAGCATCTTCAGAAACTATTTCAGCAACAATATCTATTGCACCCTCGATAGCCTCATCTCTACTATTAACACCTTTTTCTGGATTAACAAAATTATCAACATAATCCTCAGGATTTGGATAGTCCATTATATATTGAGCTAGTGGTTCAAGCCCTTTTTCTCTAGCTATAGTAGCCCTTGTTCTCTTTTTAGGTTTATAAGGAAGATATATATCCTCTAATTCCTGTAATTTATCAGTTGAAATGATCTTCTGCATAAGTTCATCTGTCATCTTTCCCTGTTTTTCTATTGACTCTATTATTGTCTTCCTTCTCTCTTCAAGCATCTTATAATAGTTAAGAAGTCTTTCTATTTCTCTTATCTGAACCTCATCAAGTGAGCCCGTCATCTCTTTCCTGTATCTTGCAATAAATGGAACTGTATTACCATCTTCTAAAAGTCTTATAGTTGCTATAACCTGTATAGGTTTAAGTCTTGTCTCATCAGTTATTTTCTTGACTATCTTTTCATCCATTAATCTCTCCAACATTTTAATTATAAGAATTCAAAAACAGGTTAATAAATTTAATTAAAAAAATTAGGATTAAATAGATGATTATAAAATGTAAGGTCGTACCAAAAAGTAAGTCCAATTCCATCTCCTGGTACGATAAAGAATCAGAAATACTTAAGTTAAACATAAATGCTGTACCAGAAAAAGGAAAAGCTAATGAGAAAATAATAATTTTTTTATCAGAGTTTTTTAAAATCCCTAAAAGTTTAATAAGAATAAAAAGTGGGGAAACATCTAAAATAAAAGAAATAGAGATAGATAAACAAATAGATATTAAATCCATAATAAAATAATATTAAGGGAAGTTAACCCTTCACTTATTTCTTCTAGTGGTTAACCCCCTATTTTAAAATTTTAATATTAAAAATTTTAAGACTTTTTAGTCTTTTTACTACCCGATCTCTTTTTTATCTTTTCCCAGGCAAGTACTACTGGCGATGCTATAAAGTTTGAAGAGTATGTTCCCACTATTATACCAAATATTAAAGTTGCAGCCATTGCTTTAAGTTCAATACCTGCAAAAATTAATAAAGCAACCAATGCAACAAGTGTTGTTAAAGATGTTAAAAATGTTCTAGTAAGTGACTTATTAATACTCAAATTAACAACCATTGAATAATCCTCTTTACCTAAATGGTGAGTCTTTACTTCTTCTCTTATTCTATCAAATATTACTATTGTGTCGTTAAGTGAGTAACCTATTATTGTTAAAACACTCGCTAATAGAGTTATATCAAACTCATAACCAGTATAAGTTATAAAACCTAATGTCAATATAACATCATGTAACAGAGCTATTACTGCTGCAACACCAAATTTAAATTTAAATCTTATACCTATATATATCAATATTATAATTAGGATTACAATAGTTGCCTGATATGCCATACTCTGAAACTCTTTACCTATCTTTGGGCCAACAAAGTCTTCTGATAATATTTCATACTTATCTTGAAAAAGTTCAGTAAGTTTAGTTTTTACATTAAACTTTTCATCTTTGTATGATATTATATATTCTTTTTCATCTTTTCCAACATTTGTTATCCTTGGCCCTATTTCCTTAAGACTATTTCTCAATATATCAGGACTAATGTTTATATCTTTAGAAAACTTAACTCTTAATGTCTTTCCGCCCATAAAGTCTATGCCAAGGTTCATACCCTTTGTAAACAAACCAATAACTGTAGCTATTATAAAAAATAAAGATATAATAACAGCTATTCGTGAGGCCTTTATAAAATCAAACTTATTATTAACCATATCTCTCTCCTTTTCCTATAAAACTAAATTGAGATTTTTTTAATTCTAAACTTATATACAAAAATATCATATATAAATCTTGTAATAAACACTGCTGTAAAAAGGTTTGCTAAAAGACCTATTATAAGAACAACGCCAAAACCTTTAACAGAGCCTGAACCTATCAAAGCAAGTATTATACCAGAAAATATAGTTGTAATATTTGAGTCAAATATTGTCCTAAATGCAGAAGAATATCCTAATCGAAGAGCTGATTCTATACCCTTACCCTCTCTTAATTCTTCCTTTATTCTCTCATTTATAATTACATTAGCATCAACGCCCATCCCTATAGTTAATACAATACTTGCAATACCTGGTAAGGTAAGAGTTGATCCTAACTGTGCCATAACAGCAAGTATAAATAAAAGGTTTAATACCTGGGCAAAAGATGCATTTAAACCACTCCATTTATAATAAACTAACATTACTAGGACTACAAGGATTATTGCTAGAATAGAAGCATTTAACCCCTGTTCTATCTGATCTTTACCAAGGGTAGGTCCAACAACTCTCTCTTCTTCTATCCTTATAGGAACAGGTAATGATCCTGCTCTTAAGATTGCCGACAATGTTTGAGCTTCTTCAAGTGAAAAACTACCGGTAATCTGTGCCCTTCCACCAGTTATTTGAGTCTGTATTACAGGTGCACTCTGTATTTTATCGTCAAGTACTATTGCAAGTCTATTACCAACATTTGCTTTGGTAATAGCAGCAAAAATATCAGCCCCTTCAGAATCTAAATCAAAACCTATATAAGGAAGTCCTGTCGGGTCATATTCAACCCTTGCATCTTTTATCCTCTCACCATCCAATTCAACCTTCTTAAAAACTGGCAAAACCCCTATATCTCTCGGGATTCCAAACTTATCCTGTTCCTGTACCCATAATAATACTGTACCATCTGGTAACTCTGTTTTTAATTTATAAATGTATTCTTTATTAACTATAATACCTTTAGCATCTTTATATTCAAGCGGTGTCTTTTTAACAAGATCCTCATTAACTAACTGGAATGTTAACCTACCAACCTTTGTTATAACCTCTTTAGCAGCATCTTTATTTTTAAGACCAGGCAATTCTATAGTTATAGTATTATTAGCACTTTTTCTTATTACAGTCTCAGATACACCAAACTGGTCAATCCTGTTTCTAATTTTTAAGAGTACTCTATCAATACTCTCCTTTTCTTCTGTCTCAACTCTTTTTTCCTTTTCCTCTAATAATTTCTCAATTCTTTTATCCACCTCTTGAGCAAGCGTTTTTGGGTCATAGTTTTTAGCTTTAAGTTCATCTATAATCTTGTTTTTATCCATAAGACTCATATATTTTTCTTCTATTATCTTTTTTAACTCATCTTTATCAACACCAACAACAAAATGTACACCACCTGCTAGGTCAAGCCCAAGTTTTATTATCCTATTCCTTATACCTCTATAACTTTCTATTTCAGCTATTTTGGCAATATATTGTTTTGATTTATTAAAAGATTCCTCAAGACTTTTAAAATCATTATAGTCTGGATTAACTTTATTTATTATATTTTTTAACCTTTCAAAATCAAGATTAAGGTTATAATCCCTCTTTTCTGGTCTTATATCAAGCACAACTTTTGAAGATTTTGAACTCTCTAATATATAATAAAACTCACTGTTATTTTTTAACGCATTTCTTATCTGATTTATGTTTATCTCAAGTTCTTCAATTAAATTATTAACCTCTTTTTGAGATGTTGAGCCTATTTCCCTTTCAGTCTCATTAAAAACATAATACCATTTGTAAGTAGGGTAAAGTATAGCAAGGCCAAGTGCTATAAAACCTATTATTATAATACCTCTTAAAAAACCATTACTCATATTATATCCCCCTCTATTTATAAATCTTTTTTCTCTTAAATTCTCTAATAACATAAATCAAACTTATAAAGAACAATATATAAGCAATATATATTTTTATTTGCCATTCTTTTGTGTCTTTTCTAAACTCTTCTTTAAACTTTTCCTCTTTATTTACTCTTTTTGTCTCTTCTTTTTCATCTTTATAGTTATCATCCTTCCTCATCTCTTCTTGGATAGGTGTCTTTTTCTCTATTACTATATGCCCTTCTTGAGAAGATAAGTGGTCATAGACCACTATTGAAATAAAAATTATAAATAAAACTCTTAACATTTTCCCTTAACTTTTTAATACTTGTCCTATATAAGGTTTAAGAACTTCAATTTTAGTACCCTGACTGGATATAACTATTGTCTCATCCTTAACCTCTTCAACAACTCCCTTAATACCACCTGCTGTTACAACCTTATCACCTTTTTTTATAGCCTGTATCTGTTTTTGAAGTTCCTTCTGTCTTTTCTGTTGTGGTCTTATCAATAAAAAATAAAAAATGGCAAATATTGCAGCCATCATTATCAATGTTACAATACCACTATTCTGTGGTGCATTCTGTGCTAACATAACATCCATTGTATTCTCCTAATTAATAATTTTTTTGCTTAATTAATCCAATTAAATATAATAACTTTTAAGTGTTATTATATACCTTTTTAACAAGGATTTAGATTATTTTTTTACTTGTTCACAGATAATACTTAAAAAATAACTCTAAAATTAAACTACTAATAAAAAATTGTCCTAAATTAGTTTTAATGCTAAAAAATTTGCTAGAATAAAATTTAATTTCTAAAAATTTAAAAAAATAAAAAATATCTTCTTTTAATAATTTTAAATTCTATTAATTAAATTAAGAAAATTTAAAATGAAATAGATACAAATACTAAAATTAAAAATAAAGTAAATAGAATAACAGTTATTAAAACAATATTTCAAAACTATTTCTTTATTCTGATCTTAAGTTTAAAGTTATTTTCTCTTTTAAAACTAAGTACTGTCTCAATATAGTAATTATTAGGGTCTCTATCTATAGCATAAGAGTTATTTTTGTTAAAAATAAAGCCGGATTTTGACAAAACTTCTATATAATTCTTCAAATATTCTAAGTGTGTTACAATAATTATATTTCTTACATTCTCATTATTAGCAATTTTTGCTATACTCTCTATATCATCACTGTTTATGCTGTGCAGTATTATAGTATCTATATCCTTTATAATTTCAGTATTTTTTTCTATAATAGACTCTATTTTTTGTTTTAAAACAATGACATTCTCTACTTTATTTAGTTTTAAATTAAAGAGTATATCTCTTACTAGACTAAGAGACTTTTCTACAGAATAAACTATTTTTGAACATCTGGCAGCAAGTAAAGTTGTAAGCCCATTATTAGCATGTATTACTAATGATTTTTGAGGTACTATTTTTTTAAAAATACTATTTAATGTTGTTAATATTTTAGAATTTAATTCTCTCTCTTCTATCTTGTTATAAGGGTCTATTCTATACTTAAGGTCCAGTTCATCAATTTTTTCTATTATAAACTTATCATAATTTATAAAAAAAAGTGGACCTGACTTTATATAAAATGATGTTACCTCCAACTTAAGATCTTTAAAAAAACTTATATCACTATTTTTATAAAGTTCAATTACTAAAAGTGATGTTTTTTCATATTCTGAATAGTATAAAGAAATCTTATATATACTTTTTTTTGCTTCCAAGTTAAGGCTGTTATTTATAATATCAATATTTTTTACAAGTATATCTCTTATATTATCAGTGTAGAGTGGGCAGTCTATTGTTTCAACAAAAAGATCTCTATTTTTATCAAGAAAACCCAATTTAACATTATTATTTATTACCCTACTGTATAGAGTAATAAAGTTTTTAAATTTATAGTCTACCTTAAATCCTATAAACTCAAGATTATATATTGACTCTATAAACCTCTTTTTTATTGCAATCTTTTCTTCATACAGAAGGTTTGGGCTCTTACAGAAAAGACAATTATTTATATTGCATCTATTTATTCTATTTTTAGATTCTCTTATAATTTCAATTAAAGAGGCTGTTATTATTTTATCTTTTTCATTTATCTTTTTTATTTCGACTTTAACTTTTTCACCAGGATTAGACTTTGGAACCTCAATTATATAATCTTTATATTCACCAAAACCGTTGCCATACTGATTAATTCCATCAATATCAACTATTATACAATCATTAATATTAAGTATATCCAATTCCTTATTATTCCCCTTCCTTGGTCATCATTTTAATAAGATCTGTTGGGCTTATTATTTCAGTTATACGTACACCAAAATATTCATCTATTACTACTACCTCACCTTTAGCTATCAATTTACCGTTTACAAGTATATCAACAGCCTCACCAGCAAGCTTTTGAAGTTCTATTATAGAACCCTCACCCAAACCCAATATCTCTCTTATTCTCCTCTTTGTTCTTCCAAGTTCAACAGTAACCTCCATTGAAACATCAAGTAATAACTCTATATTACCAAAAGGAGACTTATTTTTTACCTCTTCCAGTCTACTAAACTGTACTGGTCTTGATGTTATCTGCTTTCCAGTCTTTGTTTCTTTTTGCTCTACCTGTACTTCATATTCACCCTTTTTACCTTTAAGACTTATATTTATCATCTCTTTACCAAGAGTAACAGGTAAAACAATATCCATAGGAATTGTTCTTTCCCCTAATTTTAAAGAAAATTCTATGTGAATAGACTGCCTTGACTCAAAATCAATATCAAGGGGATTATCTTTAATATCTATTGTTACAGTATCAGAGTCTATAGTAACATTGTAAGACTTTTCAAGCCATTCATAAAATCTTTTAAAGATCATATTAAAGTTTTCAGCAAGTGCATTTAATGTTAACTCAGATATTATAGGAGAATCCTGTTCCAATATTTTCTCAACTATCTGTAAAGCTCTCTTTTCTTCAATTATAGTCTTTAAATTACCATTTATAGCACCTTTTACATTTTGTTTTACCAAAACTATCTTATCTTTTATTTTAGACAATATTTTATCAGAGTCCTTAAGATTTAACTTAAGATCTGTTACAACAACACTCTCCTCAACAGTATCCTGTAATGCAGTAAAGCCAATTGAAAGACCTTCCTGAAGAAGTTCTTGAAGATTGATCATTTCACTTTTTTCATAACTCTTATCTTTAATTAACGTATTTGAGGTAAATGACTCTTCCTTTGTCTTTGTATATATATCTGTTTCATCAACACCAGCTAACAAAGCATCTATTTCATTTTGTGATAATCCATTGTTCATTCTTCTTCTCCTTTAAAAAGTTCATCCATAGATAATAAACTAAGCTCTTCAAGTTCCTCTGTCACTTGAACAGCAAGTCTTTTACCATATATACCTGGCTTACACTTAAACTTTGGTTTTTTACCAATTAAAAGTATAGCATCTGAATTAACTTTATATCCTGTAAGTCTTATAATATCACCCTCCTCAAGTGACATTGCCTCTTCAAGAGTTATCTCTGTTTTACCAAGTTCAGCAGTAACTTTAAGTTCAACATCTTTCAAATTATCTTTTATTATATTAAAGTTCTCTTTGGTTATACCCTTTCTTACAGATGAATACCAATACTGTGCACTAAGTTTTGATACTATTGGCTCTATAGTAAGATATGGAATACAAAAGTTTGTCATCCCCTCAACTTCACCTATCTTTGTCTCAAGTGTAATTAATACTACCATATCATTTGGTGGGACTATCTGAGCAAACTGTGGATTAGTTTCAATATTCCCCAACCTTGGTCTTAAGTCTATTACATTGGCCCATGCTTCTCTAAGGTTATTTAAAATACGAACAATAACTGTTTCTATTACAGTACTCTCTATGTCTGTCAATTCCCTGTTTTTCATCTTACTATCATATTTCCCAGCACCACCAAACAACCTATCTATTATTGTAAACGTTACAGCAGGGTCCATTTCATATATTGCACTACCTTTTAGAGGTTCCATATTTATCATTGCAAGTGTTGAAGGATTGGGAATAGACCTTATAAACTCCTCATATGTCATCTGTTCAACAGCAGCAACATGCACGTGTACCAACAATCTTAATTGTGCTGAAAGTGATGTTGTTGTCAACCTGGCAAAAGTCTCATGTATCATCTGAAGTGTTCTTATTTGGTCTTTTGAAAACTTATCAGGCCTTTTGAAATCATACATTTTTACCTTTTTTCTTCCACGACCCTCTATACCTCCCCCTGGTGCACCTCCACCAAGGTCAAGAGACCCAAGGTTTAAGTCAATTCCCCCCCCTAAATCACCCACCTCAGATGATGAAGTTACTTGACTTAGAAGGGCATCTATATCTTCTTGTGATAAAACATCATTCATGTCCCTACCCTTTATGACTTCGGTATTGCATTAAAGTCAATTATATAAACATCTTCAATAAGACCATTTATTAAAAGTGAATTCACTTGTCTTTGTATCTCTTTTTTGAATGATTGAATCTTATCCGGTGTATTCAGGTCTTCATAAGTTTTTGATGATATTAAAGTAATTATAGTATCTCGTATTTCAAACTTTCTGTTCAACAATTCTGTCTGCAGCTTTATATTATTGGACTCATAAGCAAGAGCTATCTCTAACTGAATAAATACAGGATTTGCCCCAGTCGGGTCATTAAGATTAAGTCTAAAAGGATCAAGGTGCAAAGTCTGGAAAGGTTCCTTTTTTGGAGTTACTCCTGGGGCCCATATTTTTTCTTGTACAGCAGTTTCACCTTTTGTTTTAATATTATATACAATATTTGATACTATTATCATAATTATTATACCAACAATAAATGCTGCTACCAACATTAACATTTTTACAAGCTTAGACGATAGTTTAGGACCCTCTTCCTGTGTATAAGTTTCAGTATCCTCTTTTTCCTCTATTTCTTCTTTTTCTTCAGCCATTTTAGACCCTCTTAATTTTATTATTATAAATCGGATAAATTTTTAAATTATAAATTTTTTGTTTACTCTTTAGGTATTAAATTATATTCTGAAAACATTATTGAATCTATTTTACCATATTTTAAAACATTATTAATTTTTGTCAGAATCTCTTCCTTAATTACTTTTATGTTTTCAGGACCTTCTATATTATTATAAGTTTTTCTTGTTATTACACCCCTTACTATATCAATAATCTCAAGTTCTCTTTTTGTAAGTTCATTATTAAAAATAGGGTCTGGATTCATATATCCAAGTACTATCTCAACTGAGAAAAATACTGAACTCTTACCTTTTGGGTCTGAAAGATTAAAATTCATTCTCTTAAGCTTCTTTGTCAATAGTGGCTCTTTTTTAACTACTGGTTGCTCTTTAAACTCTTTTATACCAGTATTAATATTTTCCTCTTTTTCCTGTTTAGATGATATTACTAGTCTAGCAACAAATATTATCATAAGTACAAAAAGAATTAATACTAACAATTTTGTTAATGTTTTTAATATCTTTTTTAAAAAACCTTTATTCTCTGTTTCTTCTATAGTTTCTACCTGATTTTCTTTATTCTCTTCCATAATATAAAACTCTCTAATTAATTTTCATAATATAATAATAATAATTAAATTTTTTACTTCTAAAATTTAAATTCCTCTTAAATTTACTTAAAAATAAAAGCAAAATTTTCTTAAAATTTTTAAATAACACCAAAAAAATTATTATTCTGCTAGTCAAAAATATATACTTTACTTTATTCATAATAAAACCAGTAATAATTTTTTGAAAAAAAATATTATTACATTTCTAAAACTTTAGTTATATTTATATATTACTAAAGCTAATTATTTATTTAAGATAAAAAAATATGTTTTTATTACAAAAAAAACTAAAAAACATCTTTTTAATTATACTTAATCACAAAATCATTATAATTAAGAGTCTAAATCAATTTATTTTAATTTATAAAACTATTATAAAAGTGAATAAAAATCAAATTTTAACTAAAAATTTTATTTATAACATAATAATATAACTATTTTTTATTTTTTAATGGAGGCTTTATACTATGTTAACAAGTATCATAAAAGATTACAAAATAGAACAGGTTATAAAAGAAAGTACTTATAAAACTTATATTGCTTATAAAGATAATTTAAAGGTTATATTAAAAATAATCTCAAACAATAGTGAAAACTATGTAAATACATATTTATTTAAAAAAGACATATTAAAAGCCTGTAATCTTAATCTTATTGAAGTTGTTGATATCCAAGATAATGACAATGAAATATTGTATTCATATAAATATATTGAGGGAGTTCCACTTTCAAAACTGGACTATAAAAAACTTAACATTAATGAGATCATGGATATAATGCTTAAAATACTTTACATTATAAAAAAAGCCCATGATAATGATATTTATCATTTAAACATTCATCCTGATAATATAATATATAATGCTTTAGAAAAATCAGTCTCTGTAATAGATTTTGCTCTTCACCATATAAAAAACAAAAGAACTTTATATAATCCACCTGAGTTTACATTTATAAGGCAAGAAAATATAGATTATTCTTTAGCTGATGTATATCAGCTTGGGGTCCTATTTTATCAAATATTAACTAATAAACTTCCTTTTAAGATAGAAGACAATAAAGTCTACATTAAACAAATAAAAACAATATTACCACCCGACAAATTAAATAAATCAATACCTAAATATTTAAGCGATCTTATATTAAATATGTTAGATAGAGAGCCAGTATCAAGACCGGCAATAGATCTTGTAATAGATACTATCAATAAAATAAAAAACGGAGATTCTCAGGTTTCTTTACATCACAAAACTAGTAATCATAATTTCAATTACCCACCATTTGTAGGTAGAGAAGATGAAATCTTTTCCCTATACAAAGAGATTGATAGGTTCCTTATAGAAAATAGAGGTGATATTATTTTTATTAAAGGAAAAGAAAGTATAGGGAAAACAAGGTTAATATCAGAAGTATTAAAACTAATTAATAAAGAGTTTAATATAATAGAAATTAAATCAAGCATTAGTTCAAATAAGATTTCATACTATCTTATAAAAGAACTACTATTTCAGTTTTTAATCATATTAAAAACATCAGATAAATCTTTTAATAATCTTAAAATTAATAAAGATATAGATATAAAAGAACTTATTAATCTTATTTATGATATATCACCAGATATACTTGATTTCATATTTTCTCATAAAGAGACAAATAATTATATAGAAGATGAAGGATTAAAAAAAGAAAAGTTTATAACACTGTTGAGTAATGTAATAGATACTATTATTGAAAAATATCCACACATTATAATAATTATGGAGAATCTTGAAAATGCTGATAAACTTTCTCTGGAGATTCTAGATTCACTCAGACATAAACTAGTGTCAAAAGTATTAATAATATGTGTTTTTAATAGTGAGCATAACAACAAAGCTCTAGAAAAGTTTGTTAATAATTCGTTAAAAGATTATGCAAAAATAATAGAAATATCAGAATTAACTTATAATGAAGTAGAAACATTAATTCAGAAAATATTAAACAATTATTCTAAAGAAACAATATTTCTTTCTTCTCTTATATACAATATAAGCAGAGGCAACCCATTTTTTACAATACAAGTGTTAAAATATTTTATGTCCTGTTTTGTTTACGATAAAGAAAATAATATTTACAAAATAGAAGAGAAAAAAATAAAAGAGATAAAAGTACCAGAGTTTTTATTTGAACCTATAGCAAAAATAATTTATAATCTTTCTCAAAAAACATTTAACTTTTTAAAAATTCTATCAATATTAGGTGATGGGTTTGATTTAGAATCACTATCATTTATAGGGAACCTAACACTAGATGATATACAAAGTATAATAAAAGAACTTATTGATAACTCCATAATATATGAAAAAAACCATTATTCTAAAAAATACTACTATTTTACACACATATTTATAAGAGATGTTTCACTTAATCTTATAAACTCTATAGAAAAATATGAAATACTGGAAAATGTTCTAAATATTCTGGTTGAATTATATAATAAGAATAAAAAAGAAAATATTCTTATAACTATAATTAATCTGGCCCTGCAAAAAGATAACAAAGAAAAATTTTTAAACTATTTTTATAAAGCAGCTTATGTTTACAAAAATGATTTCTGGTACGATGAAGCTGTAAAATACTTTAAAACTATAATTCAGATAATAGAAGAAAAAAAACTTAATGAAGATGAACTATATTTTGATTCAATATTTCAAATAGCAAATATTTCTAATATAACAGGTGACCTTAACACAGCAATAAAATATGCGTTAAAGCTTACAAAAACAGATATATTTTCCTACAAAATTAAAGGTTTCTACACAATAGGTGAAGCAAGCTTTAAAAAGGGTGAGTATGATAATGCAATAACATACTTCAACAGAGTTATTAAATTACTCAAAGGTAAAAATTATCTAGAAAAGATAAAATTATTCTATCCATTTATAAGGCTACTTAACTTTGTAAAAAAAACAAACAGTAAAGAAATAGATATTAATGATATTATTTTTATAAACTCTCTATATTTCCTTATATGGATATACTCTTTTACAAACTATAAAAACACAAAACCACTTATATTTAAACTTAAAAGATATACTGACTCACTTTCTCCTTCAAACAGTTATTACTTTACAGGCTTTAAGGTATTAGCAAACTTTTATATATCTACAGGTAAAATAAACAAAGCAAAGAATGTGATAAAAAAGGCTCTTATTATTGCAAAAAACTCAAATAATAAATTAGGGATTGCAATATGTTATCAATTATTTGGTTATATTTATCAGATACAGGGAAAATATGATGACAGTATAATATTTTTAAAAACTTCAATAGAGTATTTCGAAAAATTAAGAGAAATAAGAGAGATTGCTATATCTTTATTAATACTGTCTTATAACTACTATTACAAATCAGACTACAACAATGCAACAAAAACATACTCAAAGTTTACATCTATCTTTAGTGAAACAAATGACTATTATGGAATACTTTCATCACTAATAATTCAAGCTAAAATATTTATCGAAAAATCTGATTATAAAAATGCTGAAAAGGTTTTAAATCTATCCTATAAAATAAGTAATGAGAAAGGTATAGACTATGTAAAAGCTTATATAGGGCTTGAAATCGCAAAAATAGCAATAAAAAAAGATAATATTAATGAAGCCAGGAGTATTTTGAAAAAATCATACCAGTTTTTTAAATCATCTGGTAGTTTTATGAGTTATTTTGTATATTATTACCCTATATACCTAAGTACTATTGTTGAAGAATATAAAAGTAATAATTTTGCCTCAAAAAAGGAAAAAGCTGATTTTATCAGAAAGAGCATAAAAGATATAAAAAAGACATTAAAAATTACAGACAAGTTAGTTAATTACAAATATATAGCTTTAAGAGAAGCAGCAAGATTCTACGAAGAAATAGGTAAAAACAAAAAAGCTTTCTACTTATATAAAAAATCAATTGAAGGGCTTGAAAAACATGGAAGACTATATGAACTTGCACTGACATTATACTATTTTGCAATATTTTTACAAAAAAATAGATCCTTTAATATCGACTATGTGACTTTACTGAAAAAAAGTTTTTCCATATTCAGTTTTATAAATAATGAAGAATATATTAACAAAATAAAATCAATAATAAACGTAAACATTGATACACAAAAAATTAACGAAATTGATTCTATGAAACTTAAAATGATAATAGGATTCAATACTCAAATAGCAGGTGTACTTGATCTTAAACTTTTACTTGATCTTATACTTGATTATTCTATTAAAATAACTGGGGCAGAAAGAGGTATAATATTTTTAAAAGACGAAAGCAATAATATTGAACCAGTTGCATATAAAGCATTAGAAAAAATAGATACAAGATTCCCAAAAGAGATTGTGGAGGAGGTTATAAACTCTGGAAACAAGATTATAACAACAAACATTGATAAGATATATAGTGAGATCTCTTCATACAATATAAGATCAGTACTATGTGTACCTATAAAAAAAGAAACAAATATTATAGGAGCAATCTATCTTGATAATACACTTATAAACGGGACATTCACAGATGAAGAGGTAAATTTATTGTCTATATTCACAAATCAGGCATATGTATCCATAGAAAATGCAAAACTCCATAAAAAAGTTATAAGAGATGAGCTTACAGGTACACTTAGTCGTTTATATTTTGAGTTCTTAATTGATAAAGAGATAGCAAGAGCTGAAAGGTATCAGAGTACATTTTCTTTACTAAATATAGATATTGATAACTTTAGTTTTATAATGGACATGTATGGAAACAAAGCTGGTGAAAATATTTTAAAAAATGTTTCTTCTGTCATCTCTGAATGTATAAGATCAACAGATTATCTTGCAAGATACTATGATGACAAGTTTTTTGTTCTTGCTCCTGAAACAGATATAGTAGGTTCAGAAATACTTGCAAAAAGAATATTAAATAAAATTCGTGAATACAAATTTGAAAATATTGAAAATTTAAAGCTAACAGTAAGTATAGGTATTGCTAACTATCCTTATAATTCTGTTACAAAATCAAACCTTATCTCTCTTGCTGAAGATGCTCTAAAAAATGCTAAAAAAATAGGAAAAGACTGTTATTTTATCCAAAAAAGTACAAGATTCATTGATGAAAAAGACATATACCTTGATAGTGCACTATCTAAACTTGAAAAAGTCTCGTCTGTAATTAAAATTACACATGATATCTCAACACTTGTTAATGTCGAGAAAGTAATTGAAAAAATACTTGATAAGTCTTTAAAAATATTGGGTGAGGAAAGAGGATTAATTGCAATAGAAAATGAAACTACTGGGAAATTGGAAATCTTATCCTATAAAGGATTTGATAACATACCAGAATTCATTTACACTATAATAGAAAATAGCTTTAAGAATAGTAAAGAGACTTATATAAGATCTGAAGAGTTTGTTAAATATAACATAGATATTATAGATAAAAATATTAGCGGTATAATTACAATACCTATAAAATATAAAAAAGATATAAAAGGTATTTTCCTATCATATTTAAAAAGAAAAATAGAAACATCTGATATTATGGTTTTAAATATAATTTTAACTCAGGCTGCTGTATCTATAGAAAATGCAAAGTTTTACAAAATAGGCGTTGAAATCCAAAGGCTTGAAGCTGAAAAACAATATCTTGAAAGAATTAACAAACTTAAAAATGAGTTTATAAACATACTAAGTCATGACCTTAAATCCCCTGTTGCCAAGATTAAAATGGTCGCAAATCTGATAAGAGAGTATTACAAAGACTTTGACGAAAAACAAAAGGAAGAGTTTTTAAGAGAAATAGAATCATCAAGTGAGTTTGTACTAAAACTTATTGAAAACCTGCTTGATATATCTAGAATAGAAAGGGGTGAGTTTAAAATTGAAAAAGAGGAAGTAAACTTTGTTGAGTTTATAGCAAATGTAATAAGAGAAAATATTATACTTGCAAGAAACAAGGGAATAAAAATAAACTATGAATATTCTGAAAATGTTCCCCCTATGTATATAGATAAAATAAAAATAACACAGGTATGCAACAATTTTATATCAAACGCCATAAAGTTTTCACCGCTAGACTCTGAAATTACTATAAAAGTTACAAGAGATAATGGGAATGTTGTTTTTTCTGTAAAAGATGATGGGCCTGGAATACCTTTAAAAGAGAGAGAAAATATATTTAAAAAAGAGTTTTATCAGACAAGCGTAAAACCTACAAAAGGAGAAAAAGGGACAGGACTTGGGCTCTTTATATCAAAGAAAATCATTACTATACATGGCGGTACTATTGGTTTTGAAAGCGAGGAAGGAAAAGGTTCTACATTTTATTTTAAATTACCAATTAGCTAAATTATAGCTTAAGTTTGAAAATAGATTAAAATATTAATTATTTCATAAGTTTAAACCTTAATTTTACAACAGCCCCATCCTCATTATAAAACTCAAGATCACCTCTTAGCTGCTTTGCAAGCTCTTTTATAATATCCATACCTATAGAATATTTATCTATTTTATCCTTATCAAATCCTTTTCCATTGTCTTTTACTATAACAGTTATAATATCTTCAGGACTTTTCTTTATAAAAATAGATAATTTTGGGTTTTCAAGTCCCTTAAACCCATGTTTATATGAATTTGTTATTACCTCGTTTAAAAAAAGACCAAAAGGCACCGATTGATCTAAATTAAGAGTTATATCATCTATATCCAAATATGTTGTTAAACATTTATTTTCTATTTCAAATATTCTGTTTAACGATTTTATAAGGTCTACTACAAAGTCTTTTATATTTATTTCTGTCAAGAGGTCAAATGCATACAGTTTATTATGGACCAGTGCTATTGCATGAATTCTTGATTGTAATTCGCTAAAATACATTCTAGACTTTTCATCTTCAATAATTGATCTTTGTAAAAATATAAAGCTTATTATATTTTGAAGATTATTTTTTACCCTGTGATGTATCTCTTTTATTAATATATCTTTTTCTTTTATCATTTTCTCAAGTTCTCTATTTTTAATTTCAAGTTCAAGTGTTTTTTCCCTTATTATCTTTTTTAAATAAGACCTTATAATAAACCAGATTACATGACTTAAAATAATAAGAATTACTAATAATACTATCCATTTATAATTAACAGTATTATTTTCCAGTTTATACACATAATCCTTAAGCAATTTGTAATAAATAGAAGTTTTATCTTTTTTTAGTTCAGAAATATTTTTATCTACTGCTTTTTTTAATAAAATAGCTTTTTCTGATTTTATAGAAAATGATGAACATAACTCAATAGGTGCCAGTATAATATTTGTTTTTTTAATATCATACTCTAAGCTAGATGCTTCGCCAAAAAAATGGTTAAGAAGCCCCAAATCAACCTCATTATTTACAATAGCATTAACTATATCAATATACTGGTCATAATAAACATATTCGACATTATACCCAGCTCTTTTGATAACCTCTTTTAAACCATACACAGGGTCACTGAAAAAAAAGTCTGTCTCTTTAACACCTATCCTTTTATTTTCTATATCCTCAAGTTTATTAATACTTAAGCCTTTCTTTGAATATAACACACCCCAGGAAGTTATAAGAGCCTCATCTGTAAAATAGTATTTTTTCATTCTTTCATAAGACCTACCAATTTCAGCTATCATGTCTATTTTGCCATCTTCAAGCCATTTTAAGTTTTGAGCAAGATCACCCATTAAAAAAGAGAGTTCCCAATTTTCAATCTCAGCTATATGTTTTAATACCCTTACAGCAAAACCATCAGCCTCTCCACCCTCATTCATATACATAAGTGGTCTATTATCTGTTATACCAACTACAACCCTTAATTTTTCTCTACTTGATACAGCAAAAATTGTTGAAATAAAAATAATGTCTTTTATGATTATAAATAGTAATAAACACTTTATATTCATAATCTATAACCTTTGATATTATTAAAATAATAACAAAAAATATTGAAAAAATAAAATTAAATTATTTAATCAAAAGAAAAAAGAATTTTCCGAAACATCAAAAAATATAAAAAAATAAACAAAAATTAAACTATATTAAGAACACTCTTTATCTCATTATTTGCTTAGCTTTTCTATTAATATTTTATTAACAAGTTGAGGGTTTGCTTTTCCTTTTGTCTCTTTCATAATAAGACCAACAAAAAATCCTAGAACCTTTGTTTTTCCTGCCTTATATTCTTCAACGTTTTTTGGATTTTCAGATAGTATTTTATCTATTATTTTTTCTATCTCTCTTGTGTCTGATACCTGAATAAGTCCCTTTTCTTTAACATAATTTTCAACATCAATATCCTTATCAATAACATCTGGCAATATCTCTTTCGCTATTTTTATAGATATTGTACCGCTCTCTATTAAATTAAATATTTTACCTATTTCAGACGGATTAAGTTTTATATCTTTAAACTCCATTTTTTTATCTTTTATAACACCCAAGACTTCAGAAATAATAAAGTTTGCTATTTTTTGTGAATTATTTTTATTCTCTTTACATGCACTCTCAAAATAATCTACATACTCTTTTTCACTTATAAGAAGTAATGCATCCTGTTCTTTTATTTTATACTCTTCTATAAATCTTTTATATATTGACTCAGGCAACTCCGGCATACTTTTTCTTATATTATCTATATAATTATCATCAAGTACTATCGGCACAAGGTCTGGATCAGGAAAATACCTATAATCGTGTGCCTCCTCCTTTTTTCTCATTGTCTTTGTAATAAGTTTTTCTGGGTCAAATAATCTTGTCTCCTGTTCAATCTCATTTCCTTTCTCTACTTCATTAATCTGCCTTTCAATCTCATATTCAATTGCCTTTTGAACATTTGAAAATGAGTTCAGGTTTTTTATTTCAACTTTTGTCCCAAAATTTGTATCACCTTTTTTTCTTATAGATACATTAACATCACACCTTAGTGACCCTTCCTCCATATTAACATCAGAAACACCTATAAACTTCAACCTCTGCTTAAGTGTAATAAGATATAGATAAGCCTCTTCAGCATCTCTTATATCCGGCTCACTTACAATCTCAAGTAGTGGTGTACCAGCCCTATTAAGGTCAACGTAACTTTCCCTTATCTCCTTTATTTCAGAGTGAATTAATTTACCAGCGTCCTCTTCTATATGTATTCTGGTTATACCTATTTTTTTAATTTCACCATTACTTTTCTTTACTTCTATAAAACCATTTTTACATAACGGTTTATCATACTGAGATATTTGATAAGCCTTAGGTAAGTCAGGATAAAAATAATTCTTTCTGTCAAACTTTGAAAACTTTGATATACTACAATTAAGTGCAATTCCTGACATTATTGCCTTATTTAAAACCTCTTTATTTAATACTGGTAATACACCAGGATGTCCTTGACATATAGGGCATGTCATTGTGTTAGGTTTTTCGCCAAAAGATGTTGGACAAGAGCAAAATATTTTTGATTTTGTGTTAAGTTGAACATGTACCTCAAGACCTATTACTGCTTCATATTGCATTTTATCTCCTTAATTAACATTTATGTACTATATTTATAGAAATCCTTATAAAGATATAAAAATCAGTTAAATATTACAAAATTTTATTTATATTCTGGATTATAAATAACAAAAATAAAATTTTGATAGACTTAAAATTTATCTTTTTGATTGTTCAATTTTAAAAAACTCTATCGATTTTTCAAGTTCTTTAAACACATTGTTTATATTTTCAGAAATCTCATTTATTTCAATTATAAGACTATTTATATTCTCAGATGACTTTGTAAGATTTTTTGTAAAAACATTTATATTTGGTATTTCATTTGCTTCTATTCTTGTTATCTCAAAAGCTTTTTCTATTTTTTCTGTTAAACTACCCAATGATAATAGAGATTTCTGTGATATTTTCTTTATATTTTCAATCTCAACCCCAGCCTTGTTTATATCCTCAAGTGTAGAATTAACCAACTCTTTTATCTTTATTGTTTCACTATCTATCTGTTTATATAATCTCCTTATTTCCACAGCTATACCCCCAAACCCTTTCGCATATTTTCCTGCCTTTGCTGCCTCAACAGACGCATTAAGTGCAAGTATACTTGTCTCCTCTATAACATCACCCATTATCTTTGTTATATTTTCAATTTTCTTAGTTGTATCAAGTATCTTTTTAACTATATCTGATGTTACTTTTATCTGGTCATTTGCATCTTTAAACTCTAAATTAAAGTTCTTTATCTCTTTTTGGGTATCTGTTATATTTTTTACACCCTCTTTTATCTTATTGTCCAAAAACATTATTAACTGATTTTCATTCTTTATGTTATAAAACTGTTCATCCTGAATTTTTCTTAAGCTATCAGAGTTTTTTATCATTTTTTCAATTATATTTTTTATCTCAACATTTTTAATATTATTTTTTTCTACAAGTTCTTTAAGCTTCAACACAACACTTTTTATAGAGTTTATCATATCGTTTAACTCATCTTTTAATCTATGTCTTCTTGTAAGTAAACTTTCAGATATATAACCATTCTCAAGTTTCATTAGTTCTATCTTTATATTTCTAAACTCTGACTTAAATCTCAAACTAATACTGAATGTAAACACTATAGCAAATATTAAAATAAAGATAACCATTACTATTGAATTATTTATCTTTTTATTAAGAGAATCTAAAACATCATTAATATTTCTAAAGACTACTAGTTTCCACCCTATCTCTGGTATAATATCTGTTGCTATCCATAAATAGTTTTTATCTTTTGTCACAAACATCCCACTATCTGGTATTCCAAGAACTATGTTATTTATAAGTTTAAAAGAATTACTATCATCAGTCATGTCAAGTATTGAAGTAAAACTCTTACCTATATCCTGTAACCTTTTAGAAAATATATAATATGAGTTTATATCAAGTATCGATATCTCTGATGTATGTTCAAGCTCCAAAAAATTATATATGAAATTAAGACTTGTTTCAACTCTTATTATTCCCCAATACTCATTATTGATATATACAGGTCTTGTAAGATATATCAAAACTTCATTTTCTCTCACAAATGCATCAGGTATAAGTGTTTTACCAAATATAGAATTCTTTGTTTGAACAAAACTGTACTTATACCATTTCTCTTTTTTATAGTCAGTGTTAACTATTTCAAAAAATGATTTATCTTTTGTTATTAAAATCCTTTTTTCTTCTTTGTATATTTCAAACTTCTTTATAAAATCATTATCTTTTATAATATTATATATTGTTCTTAATTCAAAATCTTTATTACTCTCTATCATTTTCACTATATTTTCTATCTGGCTTGTTATAGATAATAGGAATATTTTTATTTGGGAAGATGTTTTTTTTGTTTCAATAGTTGAGGTTTTTGATATCTGGTCTATAGAAAAATTAAAAAAGTCCTTCATTATACTATTGCTTATATAAAATACAAAAAGTGCTATTATCAAAAAAGAGTTCAATGAAAACTTATAAACTATTGAAATGTAGGATATAGGGCTCTTTTTAAACAAAAAATGTATTAATATTGTAATCAAGGTCTTAAGAATTACTGATATAGATATTGTTTTTATAACTGTTAAAATAGAAAATATACCTATTTTTGTAAACAGTAAATAATACAAGACAAAATAGACTATGCCTAACATTATTCTTAATACATAAATGTTAAATAACTTTTTTGACTTTATAAGAAAAAAGATAGGAGAAAGCATTATTGATAGAATCAAGTATAAAGATATTGTATATATGTTTATATCTTTAAAGAACATAAATAATAAAGTAATATCTACAGAAAAAGAAATTAATAAAGATACTATAGAAATTTTTATATGTCTCAACTTAAAATTCCCCCTATTATTTTTCGTATTTATTTTTAATTTTATTTAAAAATTTAAAAAATAAATCTTATTAAAAAGAATGATGAACAATGTTGGCAAAACCTACACCCCCAGTGTAGGTTTTTTGCTACAAAGTTTAATTATGCTAAGTTCAATTATCTCGTATTTACAGGGGAAATTTTATTCCAAAATTTATGGCATGAAAATTGCTGAATAGTATTCAGGGGTAATAAAATATTTCAGGAGGATATAATGAAAAAGTTGCTTACTCTTTTATTAGTGTTAGGTATGATAGGACTGTTTACATCATGTGCAAACAATCCAGAAAGTGGTTCAGTATCAACAGATACTAAAGGCACATGTTATGACCCAGGAGTTTCAACATTTGGAAGCCATTTTAAAAGCTATTTAAACAGTACAGGAAACTCAGACTTAACTGGTTTTGGTGGTTCAACATCAATAACAGGTGACTGTGCACCAGTAAATCAACCAGTAATATTTGTACATGGTAATGGTGATGATGCTGCAGGTAAATACCTTCCAATGGGTGGTTGGGTTACATCAAGAAACTATTTCTTAAGCAAAGGATATAAACCAACTGAATTATATGCAGTAAACTATGGTTTACCAGGTGCAGTAAACGCATCATTAAACTACCACTCACCATCAAACTTATCAAAGATAAACAGGTTTATCCTTGCAGTTAAGAACTATACAGGAAAGTCAAAAGTAGATATAATAGCACACTCACTTGGAGTTACATCAGTAAGAAGGGCAGTTAAAGGTGGGACATATTGTGACTATACAGGGGCATGTGTAAGCCTTACAGCACTTAACTCTTATGTTGACACATTTGTAGGAATAGCAGGAGGAAATAGGGGATTAAATAGCTGTGGAGTATGGCCATTAAACACATGGACACCAACATGTGGACCTCATGGATTATCAATAAGCAACCCATTCTTCCAAGAATTACAAGGCGGGTCAGCATATCCATCAAGCATGAAGGTTGGTTCATATACATATAGTATAAAAAGCTTTGTTGATGAGTTAGTGTGTGCACCTGCAATGCCAACAACATGTTATATATACTATTACCATACATCTGACATGGTTAGACAAAATGGTTCAAAGACATATTATAGTGCACCTTATGGACACATGGGTGTAAAAGAATATACAGCATCAGTACAATACAATATGGTAAAGAACCATACTTATTAAAAAATAAAGACTTTTACTATTGAAAAAGGCCTAGGGTTAGCCCCTAGGCCTTTTTTTATTTATTCACAAGGATATATATAATAAGTTTTTTATTTATTTCTATTTTCAACGTCTTTTAAAATTTCAAAGAGTTTATATTTAACATTATCGAGTCCTAACTTTTTAAGAGCAGAAATTGTGAATATTTTTTCTTCTTTTATGCCTTTTCTTATAAAAGTCTCTTTTGTACTATTAACCTCTTCCTCAGGTAATGAATCTATCTTATTAAGACATAATATATATTTCTTTTTTATAAGCTTTTCGTTATAATTTTTAAGTTCTCTCCTTAATATTTTAAACTTTTTCAGTGGTTCATCATTTATATCAAGCAAAAAAAGTAATATTTTTGTTCTCTCTATATGCTTTAAAAACCTTAATCCAAGACCCTTCCCCTTTGAGGCACCCTCTATTATCCCTGGTATATCTACAATTACAAAGTGGTTTATCTCATCTATATCAACTATTCCTAGATTAGGTGTTATAGTTGTGAATGGATAAGGTGCTATCTTTGGCCTTGAATTTGATATTGAAGATATTAAAGTTGACTTGCCAGCATTTGGGAATCCAACAATTCCAACATCTGCAATTATTTTAAGTTCAAGCTTAATATGTCTTATCTGCCCATCTTTCCCTTTCTGAGCATATCTTGGAGCCCTGTTTGTCGATGTTTTAAAACTCGCATTCCCCTTTCCTCCCTTTCCACCCCTTGCAACCAGTACTTTTTCACAATCTTTTTTAAGGTCAGCTATTATTTGACCTGTATCCTCATCTCTTATTATTGTGCCAACAGGAACCTTTATAACTATACTCTCTCCATTCTTTCCGTGTCTGTTATTCCCTTTACCGTGTTCCCCTTTACTTGCTCTGAAAGTTCTTCCGTTTAATCTGCTTAAAGTCTTTATTCTTGAATCAGATTCAATATAAACACTCCCCCCTTCTCCCCCATCACCACCATCCGGCCCTCCCCTAGGTATATACTTTTCTCTTCTAAAAGATACACATCCATTTCCACCATTACCAGCAACAACAGTTATTCTTGCCTCATCTATCATTGAACTTTCTCTAAATACTTATATATTAAATTATCATACTCTGAACTTGTTTTAAATGCTTTTATCGCAAGTTTTAACCTCGTTTTATAATCAATTTCACCTTTTAATAATTTCTCCTCTATTATATCATAATCAGCAGGATCAGTAATAACTGTTATATACTTAAAATTTTTGGCACTAGCTCTAAGTAATGCTATGCCACCAATATCAATATTTTCTATAGCCTCCTCTAATTTAGTTGCTTCTTTACTTATAACCTCAGCAAAAGGATAAAGGTTAACCACAACTATATCTATTGTTTCAATCCCCATCTTTTTAATTTCTTCAAGATGTTTAATCCTGTCTGCTAATATACCACCATGTATCTTAGGCTGCAAGGTTTTAACTCTACCATCAAGTATTTCAGGAAATCCAGTATAATCTTCTATCATTATAACTTCTATACCATTACTCTTTAATATTTTAGCAGTGCCACCAGTTGATATTATTTGATAACCTGCCTTTACTAAGGCTTTAGCTAATTTTACTATACCAGTCTTATCAGAAACACTTATTAATGCTTTTTTACTCAATTTATCTCCTTATCAGTTTTATAATTTTTAAAAATTTTATTAGTAAAATTTAATAACTGCAATTATATTTTGCCTCTTATATAGTGAGGAAATAGATTTTTCATAGTATCAGAGTATTTCAACCATCCGATAGGATAATTTTTATAAGTTACTATATAATAGCCTTTCTCCAATTTTATATCTAAAATCTCCCCTCTAAGATACTTTATAGCATATTCATCGTTTAATTCAACACTATTATATTTATCTATCTCATCTGGCATAATTGACATTGCAAGAGAGTAATCTGGTTCTACTCTATTCTTTTTATTTTCACCTAACTTTACACCAGAATAAATAATCTTAATTCTGTTATCAAGAAACTTATTTAAAAGACTTATATCTATATTACTTACATCATAAATATTATTCCAAAGAGTTAATATATCCATATTTTTTCTAAGTCTTATCCCAATATTTTCAAACATTTCAAACAACTTTTTACTATCCTGTTTCTTACTAACTTTATTGCTATAAGATACTCTAGACCTATTATCTGCAACATTTCTATCATTACCAATTTTTATCATCTTAGCAACAAAAAAAGGATCACCCATTTCATTAAAAGGAAATATTCTCTTTGTTTTTTTTATCTCTTCACTGAATACTTTATCTTGAAAGGAAGTAAAACCACTTACACCATACATTACATCTTCAAGTTTAAAAGGAAAGTTCTTTATAAACCAATCAATATTTTCCTCATTTTCTTCAACTGACATAGTACATGTAGAATATACAAGTGTTCCTCCCACCTTAAGCAGCGGTGCAATATTTTTAAGTATCTGTTTCTGTATTCCTGATAGCATTCTAACTAAATTAGGGCTCCATGCTTTTATAGCATCATCATCTCTTTTAAACATTCCTTCCCCAGAACACGGTGCATCAACAAGAATTTTATCAAACAATCCTTCAGCAAAATAAAACTTACTAAGGTCACTGCTTGTTACTATACAATTTTTAATTCCGGCTCTTGATATGTTTTCCAAAAGTCTTCCAGTTCTTGAATGTTTTACCTCATTTGCAACTATTACTCCCCTATTAAGCATCCTACCTGCTATTTGTGTTGTCTTACTACCAGGAGATGCACATGCATCCAATATAATTTCACCTGGCTTAGGATCAAGGAGAGCCACTGGCAACATAGATGATGCTTCTTGAATGTAGTATATACCAGTATGATAGTATGGAGTTTTACTGAAAAATTTTTTATCTTTGACTAAAAATCCTGTTTCCCATTTAATTCTATTAGATATCTTATCTTTAAATATGTTTAAAAAATCATTTTCGGTTACTTTAATAAAGTTAGGTCTTACAAATGTTTTATTTTCATCATTAAAGTAATTAAGATAATTCTCAAAACTATTACCTAAAAGTATTTTAGTTTTTTTTACAAACTCTTCTGGAAGTTTTCTAATCATTTTAAAATATTTTTATCCAATAAATTTTATGAGGAGTTAAATTTATTAAATATTTTTATCGATTTATTAAACTGTCTTACATATTAAGAACTGGAGCTATTTTTGAAAAAATCACATATTATAATTTTCCTTACATTTATACACATAATATTATACTCCTCTGAAGTAACAATTATCGATATCATAAATAAGGGTAAAATTATATATCCTGAATTATCAAGAAAAATCAATGAACTCAATCAGGCATATTTAAAAGAAGAAGAGGTGAAACTAAAAAAATTACCAGATATAAACTTCAATATTTATATGAACTATTTACCCGAAATATACAAAGAAGACAGGAATAAAAATGGTATGGCTGAGTTTTACATAAACACAGATAAATGGACACCATTTTTAAACCCTAATATAACTATTGTTTTTCCAATCTATACTTTTGGTAAGATTTCAAAGGGTGAGGAAGCAGCAAAATATAATATAGAACTTAAAAAAGCAGAGGTAGAAGAAACAGAAGCTTTTGTAGAATATCAGGCAAAAAAAATATTTTGGGGTTATCTTTTAGTTAAGTCAATCATAGATTATGTATTATCAGATACTATAAAAAAATATGAAAAGATTGTTGACGATAAGAAAAAAAGCTTTGAAAAGGGTAAAATAACAAGGTCATCATTAGAAAACTCTATAATAAATTACTATAATCTAAAAATAAATGAATCTGAAGCTTATAAAAACTATAACGAAGCAAAAACATGGATTGACATTATAGTTGGAAATAAAAATGAGGAAATAATTACAAATCCAAAAATAATTGTACCATTAAAATTTGATATAAAGTCTTTTGCATACTACCTTGATATTGCTAAAGGAAATTATTACGGGTTTAAAAAAATACAATATGGATATCTTGCAAGAAAAGCTTATGCTGATTATGAAAAAGCATCATTATTACCAGATATTTTTATTGCAACAAACATAAATTATATATACCATAATTTCAACGAAAGCGTAAAAGATACAATACTACCTGATAAAACATTTGACTTTTATTTCGCTTTAGGCTTAAGATGGAATCTAAGCTTATGGAACAAGTATAACCAGAAACAACAAATAGAAACAAGATTTCTTGCTGACCTTGAAAACATAAAAATGGGATACAAATATAATGAAATAAATCTTAGAAAAGCTTATGATAACGTAATTGACAAGATGAAAAAACTAACATATAAAAAAGAACAATACAAAGCAACAAAAAGATGGGTTATTCTCTCTATAAACGCGTATGAAGCTGGCACCGGAAACCCTGATGATGCTCAGAATGGGTTGGTTGAGTTTTTTACGAAGAAAAAAGATTACTATTATGCAATATATGAGTTTAATATCGCAATAGCTGAGTTTGAGATGCTTCTTGGTATAAATATAGTAGATTATAAAAATATCAGGGATGAAGACATTGAAGACTAAATATTTTATTATATTTTTGATGTTTACTACTCTAATATACCCACAGTCTAAGACACAAAAGGTTAAAACAAATATTTCGAATAAAGAAATAATAGAAAAAATAGAAGAGAGCATATATAACCTGAAATATTCACAAGACTTTTTTAAAAAAAGAGACGCATTAAACTATATTTTTGATAACATAGATAAAGCAAAGAGCATAATTGAAGATACTCTTGAAGAAGAAGATGATGATATCCTTATAGCAAACCTTGTTCAATTGATTGACATTTCTGAGAAGAACTTTACACCAGAATTGATAGATAAACTTATAAAAAGATGCAAAAATAAGCCGTCTTTCGTATATAATATTCTAAAATACTTTAACAACAGAAAAGATTATGAAAGAATTGACACTATATTCAATAATGTTTTTAAAGAGAAAAATAATCTTGAAGCTAAATACTCAGTTTTAATGTTTATAAAAGAAAATAATTTTCAAAAATATAAAGAGTTACTTATAGACTACTTACTTAAAACAAAATCATTCTTTCTTTCTCAGGAAATAATTAATACATTAGCAGCTTTAAAAATTGAAAATCAAGAACTTATTAAAATGATCCAATTTCTGGGCTCTATTGATGAAGGAGTAAGAAACTCAGCAGTTAATCTATTCGGGCAATATCCTGAACTTGCTGCAGTACTAATTAAAGAGTTTGATAATAGTAATGACTTTTTTTTCAAAGACTCAATAATAAAAACATTAGCTTATTATGATAGCAACGAAGAAGTTTTATCATTTTTCCTTGACAATCTTGAAGATAATTTATATCAAAAAAGCATAATAATGGGTCTAATAAGTTTTAAGATTGACAAAGCAGAAATAATAAATAAGTTAATTGACTTTTACAATAATAGCGATATAACTGTAAAGTCTATAATAATGAATGTATTTTCTCTTAAATATAATAATTCCTCAGATGACACAAAATACATAATATTCAATTTCATAAAGCATGAACTTACAAAAGCTTATAATAATAAAGACGTACATTCATTATATTTTATTCTCAAGAGTATTTTAAATATAAGCTACAATGACAGTGATGTTGATAAAATTATTTTTCTATTAAAAGAAAATCCATTATCATGGATTATAGAAAAAACAGTTATACAAATACTTGACTTAAAAAGATAAAATTATTTAATTTTTATGGTAAATTTTATAGAATTTTTATAAGGAGGCCCGAATAATAAAAGAACTTAATATTAATAATCAAATAAAAGCTAAAAAAGTAAGATTAGTTGACCCTGATGGCAATCAGTTAGGGGTTGTAGATATAAACGAAGCACTTTTAAAAGCAAAAGAGTTTAACCTTGACTTAGTAGAAATAGCACCACAGGCAGAACCACCAGTATGTAAAATAATGGATTATGGTAAATACAGGTTTGAACAGAAGAAGAAAGAAAAAGAAATGAAAAAAAAACAACATATTATACAGGTTAAAGAACTTACTCTTACTCCTCTTATAGAAGAACATGATTATCAGGTTAAACTCAAAAAAGCAAAAGAGTTTTTAATAAGAGGTGATAAATTAAAACTAACTGTAAAGTTTAAAGGGAGAATGATTGCTTACTCTGAAAAAGGGGAAGCAATTCTTAATAGATTTATTGAAGACCTTCAAGATATTGGAATTGTTGAAAAACAACCAAAACTTGAAGGTAGAAACATGATTCTTGTTATGGCACCAAAAAAGTAAAAAGTAAGTTTAGGAGTTTTATAATGTATAAGATGAAAACAAAAAGTAGTGTAAAGAAAAGATTTAAAATTACTGGAACAGGAAAAATTAAAAGAAGTAAAGCAGGTAAAAGTCACCTTTTAGGTCATAAAACAAGAAAAAGAAAAAGACATTTATCAGTACCTGCTTTAGTTGATAAAGGTTCTTTCCATAGAATTAGAGAGTGTTTACCTTATCAATAAATAAAAATTTTATAGTAAAATTTTAAATTAAGGAGAGATAGTATGTCAAGAGCAGTCAATGGTACAATAAGAAGAAAAAGAGTCAAAAAAGTACTAAAGAGAGCAAAAGGTTTTCATGCTAGAAGAAGTAAAATATTTAGTATAGCAAATGAATCTATTTATAGAGCATGGGTTAATGAGTTTTTTGGTAGGAAACAGAGAAAAAGAGACTTAAGAAGATTATGGAATATAAGAATAAACATAGCAGTTAGAAAAGAAGGTTTAAAATATAGCACATTTATATATGGATTAAAAAAAGCTGGGATATTAATTAATAGAAAAATGCTTGCTGATATGATAATAAACGATCCTAACTCATTTAAAGCTATAGTTGCTAAAGTAAAAGAAGCATTAAAATAACTATGAGTTAAGGATAACTATAGAAATGGACCTTAATAATATAAAAAATATAGAAAAAGATGCTATATCATCTATTGTATCCGCAACACTTGAAGAACTGGAAAATATAAGAGTAAAATTCTTAGGCAAAAAAGGTTTACTAAAAGAAGCTTTAAATAAAATCAGTGGTCTTTCACTTGAAGAAAAAAAAGTTATAGGCAAAGAGATAAATGATCTTAAAGATAAAATAGAATCATATATCGCGAATAGAAAAGAGGAATTAATAGCAAAAGAAAAAGAGGAGCAATTAAAGAAAGAAAAGATTGATATAACATTACCTGGTAAACCTTTTAAACAATTTAAAATACACCCCTTATCTATTGTAATATCAGATATAATAAAAATATTTACCAAATTAGGTTTTTCTGTAGAAGAAGGCCCAGAAATAGAAGAAGAATACTATAATTTTGATGCTCTAAATATTCCTGATTATCATCCTGCAAGAGATGATCAGGATTCATTTTATATCAGAGATAAAAAGCTCTTAAGAACCCAAACATCAGGTGTTCAAATAAGAGTTATGGAAAAACAGAAACCCCCAATTGCTATAATTTCACCTGGTAGATGTTACAGAAAAGATGATGTTGATGCAACACATTCCCCTATTTTTCATCAGATTGAAGGTTTAGTTGTTGACACTGATGTATCATTTTCAGACTTAAAAGGTATTTTAAAACTTTTTGCCAAAGAGATGTTTGGAGAAGGAACAAATGTAAGATTTAGACCCGACTTTTTCCCATTTACTGAACCATCTGCAGAAGTTGCTTTTACATGTATATCATGTGGTGGAAAAGGTTGCTCTATGTGTAAAGGAACAGGCTGGATTGAGGTTGCTGGTTGTGGTATGGTTGATCCTGAAGTATTTAAAAACGTTGGGATAGATTATGAAAAGTATAAAGGATACGCTTTTGGTATGGGAATAGAAAGAATAGCTATGATAAAATACAGAATACCTGATATAAGACTATTTTATGAAAACGATGTAAGGTTTCTTGATCAGTTCTATAATTTTTAATTATAAAATGATTAATTTTAATTCCTAAGAACAGTGTAAATAAAATTATAAATATTTCATGTTATATTTAATAATCATAATTGTTATATTATTTTAAAAGTTTTTCATATTATAAGACAAAAAAGTTAAATTTAATTAGGTTTTAATTTAATTAATTTTTAATGGAGATATTCATTGTTTGATTTTTTCCAGAAAGTCTTCCTTCCATTTTTTTTTGAAACAAAAGAAAAAAACAATTTTGTTAATCAGGTAACTCTTTACGTTGTTAAAGAAATAAAATCATATATAGAAACTCCTGAAGGCAAAATAAAAGAAGTGATAAATAGAGTCGAAAGCCCAAAAGTTTTAATATATGAGGGGAAGGTTAAAATAAATCCAAACAAAATAAGGGAAATTATTAATGACCCTATAAATAATCCTCAAAAAGATCCATCAATACTTGAAAATGCTATAACTTTTGAACAAAAAGATATGATATCATCTATCCATGATATCATTAATAATACACTTGAGAACTTTACAACTTCAAGCAAACTCTTATTAAACTCTTTTGGAATATTTATAGATTAAAACAATTTTAAAAAAATAAAATATATCAATACATTAACAATTGTTAATGGTATTCCAATTTTTGCAAACTCAAAGAAACCTATTCCTATTCCACTTCTTTTTTCAGCATTATGTATTATTATAACATTGCTAGCAGCACCTAATATTAAAAGATTACCTGCAATAGTACTGCCTGCAGCAAGAGAAATAATCTCCTTTATACTACCAATATCAGCAATTAAAGGAAGATATAATATAACAAGGGGGACATTTGAAATAAATTGACTTAAAATAACACTTATTATAAAAATAGATGGAATAGAATATATATTAATATTTGATTCTTTTATTAAAGACTGAAATATGCCAGTATTCCAAACACTCTGCATAAGTATAAACATGGAAACAAAGAATATAAGTGTATGCCAATCAACTTTTTTTACTATTTCAAATCTTCTTTCACTAAAAAACAGAACTGGAATTGTTGAGACTATTATTATAGATATAAGTGGTAAATTAAGAGACGGCTTTACGATACCTAATATAACTTTAAATATTATTAAAACAATAAGCAAAATAATAGATAATTTAGCAATATGTGCTAATTTATAGTCTCTTATACTCTCCTCAAGTTTTTTGGTATCTATAGTCCCAATAAAATCTTTTTTAAAAAAGTACTTAATGATCAAATAAGAAATAAAAAGATTTATTAAGGTAGGAACTAAAAGGTATTTAAAAAAATTAATAAAAGGATTTTCCAATTGAGTTGCAATTAAAAAGTTCTGAGGATTACCTATAGGGCTTGTTAAACTTCCTATAGTAACAGAAAAAGCAAGTGCTAAAAGTAGTGGCTTTATATTTAAACCATTCCTTGCAAGGTGTATAACAATCGGAGTACCTATTATTGCTATAGTATCATTCATAAGCAAAGCTGATAGAAGTCCCATAACAAATATTAATATCAATAGGATATCATTTTTATTCCTTGCTTTTTTAAAAAGGTGAAAAGATATATATTCTAGATAGCCACTCTCCTCAAGTGCAACACCAATAACAAACATACAGAATAAAAATAAAATTACCTCAAGGTTTATAGAATATATTGCATCTTTTATACTTATCTGTTGTGTAATAATAACACCAATTGAGCCAAGTAGCATTATTTCCCATATTTTAAGTTTACTTAGAGTTATTTCAAATATTTTTAATCTTACAGTAGTGATCTCCCTTACTGCTATAAATACAAAGACTATTATAAGTATAATTAAAGAAATCACAAAGTATCCTTAAAATTTTATTTAAAAAATTTAGTAATTTAAAATTTAATAAACTGCTACAATGTATAAAGATAAGCTCCATTCTCTTTAAGCCATAATCTGCCTTTTTCATAATCAGGGTATACGTCTTTGAGATAATTCCAGAAATTTTCAGAATGATTTGGAAACTTTATATGAGATAATTCATGAATTATTACATATCTATACACATATTCTGGAGCCATTATAAGCCTGAATGATAAATTTATATTACCTTTCGATGAACAGCTTCCCCATCTTGATCTTGCATCTTTTATTTTAACACTACCAACACTTATACTAAGTCTCTTACTCTCCTCCTCTACTATATCTAAAAACTCTTTCCTGGCAATTTTTCTTAAAAAATCTTTAAGTAAACTTTCTAACTTCTTTTTTCCATTATATTTTATTATCAATCTGCCATTTTTTAAGTATGACCTATTAGAACTACTCTTTTCAGTAAAAAATGGAACATAATTACCTTTTAAAAGAATAAGATCTTTCTTAATATTGTTTCTTACATTAAAATAGTGGTTATCATATTTTTCAAATATATCTTTTATTTTATTAATATTATTAACAATATACTCTTCTATATTTTTAGGGTTAGGAGTTTCTATTATAAGAAAATTATTTGGTGTTGGGATAAGAGTTACCTTTTTTTTATTTTTTTTCCTTACTATAACTTTAATACTATCAAGACCAAAATCTGATAAAACTATTCTCATCTATTTATATTTTCCTTTATTTTACATACTTTACAGATATCAAGATATGTGGGAGCACCGCAGATTTTACACTCTTTAATCTCTAATTTACTACCTTCAATTTGTAAACCTTTTTTACTTTTAGAATTAAAAAAATTGTTAAGAAAAAACCTTAATATACCTGGGTGTTTACTTTCAAGCATATTAAGATTTTCTTTATAAGATATACTTGTAGCATGTTTAGAATATGGACACTCATCCATAATATAATCTATACCAGTTGTTAAAGCATACATAGCTGACTGTTTTTCCGATATAAATACAAGTGGCTTAACTTTTTTAGCAAACCCATCACCAGAAGGCATTACAGGAAACTGCCTATCAAGATAACTCTCATCCCACTGTATAAGGTTACCAAAGAGAGTTGTAACTTCATCATCCATATTATGTCCTGTTGCTATTACATTAAACCCCTCTTTAACAGAAATTTTATTCATGTAATATCTTTTTATAGCACCACACGCTGAACAGGTTTTTCTATATATTTTGCTTATTCTGTCTATTGAATCAAGTCCTTCATCTTTAAGGCTTATAATATAAAAACTTGAATCAATTTTTTTTGAAAAATTTATAACCTTCTCTTTAGACAACTCAGAATAATTATTATGTTTTATACCAAGGTCTATGTAAAGACCAGACACATTGTAACCTAATTTTTTAAGAATTTGCCATAAAGAAAGACTATCTTTACCGCCTGAAACAGCAACAAGGAGTCTATCATCTTTATTTAACATATTAAACTTTTTTATTGTCCTATCAACCTGTTTCTCAATCCATCCCGGATAACAATCCTCACAAAGTGCAAGCCTGTGCTCCCTTAGAAATATGCCTGTTTCTTTACCACAGAACTTACATTTTCTCACTATTAACCACCAGATATAACCTTAATCACTTCTATTTTATCTTCAGGGTTTACTCTTTCATTTAACTCAACTATTTTACCATTCTTAAGAACTATAACTGTATTTGGAATAACTTTAAGTATATTGATAATATCAATCACACTCTTTGGATTATCTATATTAATCTCTTTTTTATTATAAAGTATTGTCATACTGCCCCAGGGCCCTTCTCTCCTGTTCTTATTCTTATTACTTCTTCAACAGGCAATACAAATATTTTGCCATCACCTATCTGACCTTTTTCACCAGTTTTAGCAACCTTCAATATTGTGTTTATAGTAGGTTCCAAAAAATCATCGTTTACTACAATTTCAAGTTTAACTTTTCTTATAAACTGAATTTCATATTCCTGACCCTTAAATATTTCAGAGTGCCCCTTCTGTCTGCCAAAACCCTGAACATCACTTACAGTAAGTCTACTCACCCCTATCTCTGATAAAGCCTCTTTTACCTCTTCCAACTTAGATGGCTGAATAATAGCCTCTATTTTTTTCATTTTATCTCTCCTATTACAAGTGGCTCTTCATTTTTAAGAATATTTAATACCTTATTAAGGTCATCTCTATCAATTATAAATATAATTCCTATACCAAGATTAAATACTCTCCTCATTTCCTCTTCTTCTATATTACCTTCCTTTTGAATAAAGTTAAATATTGCTGGTCTATCCCAGGCACCCCAATCTATAGAAAGAATAAAGTTCTCTTTCAAAAGCCTTTTTGTGTTACCTTCTATTCCCCCACCTGTTATATGTGAAATACCTTTTATATCAATATTTTCTTTCAAAAGTTCTATCTGTTTAAGATATGATTTATGAACAGCAAGAAGAGCCTCTCCAATAGTCTGCCCTAATTCTTTAATATATGTATCAACTGTATACTTACCTAACAATACTTTTCTTGCAAGAGAATAACCATTTGTATGAAGGCCTGTTGACTTTAAACCAACAAGAACATCACCTTTTTTTATTTTAGAGCCATCAATTATTTTAGACTTCTCAACAACACCAACAATAGTCCCTGCAATATCATACTCACTATCTTTATAAAATCCTGGCATCTCAGCAGTCTCACCACCAACCAATGAAACCCCATTCTCTCTACAAGCCTTAGCCATACCTTTGATTATCTGATTATGAATAGACTTCTCTAACTTACCAGTTGCAAGATAGTCAAGAAAAAACAATGGTTTTGCCCCAGAGGTAGCAATATCATTTACACAGTGATTCACTATATCTTCACCCACACTATCATGCCTGTTCATCAAAAAAGCTACTTTAAGTTTTGTACCAACACCATCTACACTTGACACTAAAACAGGTTCTTTATATCCTTCAGGTAATTGAAAAAAAGAACCAAATAGCCCAATACTCCTTAAAACATTTTTGTTAAACGTTGACTCAACATCTCTCTTAATTTCAGATACAAACTCATCACCAGCGTTTATATCTACCCCACTTGACTTATAATCCATATACCTATACCCTGTCCTTTAATTTCATTCTATAATTCAATAATAAACCTGTAATACCTAAAATTATCATTGGTATACATAACCAATGCCCTTTAGTAAGGGGCAATCCTAAAAAGTTAGTTTTATAAACATCTTTTAGAAACTCTATAAAGAATCTAATAATACCATACAGTAGTATAAAAACCCATAAAATAATACCATTATTATAATTTGTATGGTAAAGATCTATCTTATTATTCTTTCCATACAATTTTTTATAAAGGTAGAAAAGTACAAAAAATATAAATAGATTTTTTAAACTTTCAAGTATTTGAGTAGGATACCTATATAAACCAAGTGGGTCAGTTCTTAAAAACTTTACAGCATACCAGGGTGGATTTACTTGATTATCAACAGGTATACCATAAAGCTCACCATTTATGAAGTTTGCTATTCTCCCAAAAAATAATGAAATTGAAGCAGTTAAAGATAAAAGGTCACCCATTACCTTTATCGATATTTTTTGTTTTTTACAGAATATTAAAGTAACTACAAATACCCCAAAAATACCACCATGAAAAGAGAGCCCACCTTCCCATATTGCAAATATTTTAAAAGGATTTGAAAAATAGTAAGAAGGTTCATAAAATATAACTTCAAAAAGCCTTGCCCCTAAAACAACACCTATTACAGAGTAGAATATAAAGTCATCTATATCTTTTTTAGACAAAGATATTTTTCCTATTTTTGATAATCGGGATAAAAAAATATAGGTAATTACAAAACCAGCCATATATAAGAGCCCATAATATCTTATAGATAATGGGCCTATTTGGAATATAACAGGATCTATATTATGAATCATTTTTTCTCTTGACTATTTATTTTCTTCTGCTGGTTTTTCAATATCTTCAAGAGTCTTTATCTTAGTCTCTTCTTTTTTTACTTCAAGTCTTTCTCTTAAGAATCTAGATTTTATTATACTTATTGAAAATGTTCCTATCATTATTATAGTCATCAAAACAGCTGTTGTCCTGGTAAGTACATTCCCTTTCTGGCTACCAAAAACCATATCAGCACTCCCACCAAAAAGACCAAGGTCTGATCCTTTATTTGACTGAACAAGTACAAGTAATATTAGTAAAATAGCAGATATTGTTATAAACACATATAAAAGAGTTATAATAAAACCCATTTATTTCTCCCCATTATCATTTTTTTTATTTAAATCTCTTTTAAAGAGCTTTGAAGTTTTAAACTTTATATCAAAAAAATCACCAAAATTAACAACCTCTCCTGTTTTTACCCTTCTTCCTTTCTTTCCTTTTCTCTTAACCTTCCTAAAAATACCAAAACCTCTTATTTCAATAGACCTTCCCTCTTTTAAAGAGTTTTTAATAAAATCAATAGTTTTATCAACAATTTCATGAACACTCTCTAGTCTTGCTGATTTTGTTAACAATTGTAACTCAGGTATTTTATTATACAATTGTTTTTCTATAAATGAAATAATCTCATTTTTTTTAATTTTTTTCATTTTGAAAGATTCCCTTCTAAGCTGTTTTTAACACAAAATTTTTTATTTTTTTATTCATTCTTGATTTTTTTCTCGCAGCATTATTTTTATGAATAATATTCTTTTTTGCAGCTTTATCAACACATTTAGTATACTCTCTGTATGCTTCCATAAGCTCTTCTTTAGTTGCGTTATCAGCAATAAGTTTTTCTATTTTTTTCCTTGCCTTCTTTATCTTTATCTTATAAGCAAGATTAATTTCTCTTCTCCTCTCATTCTGTCTTACTCTTTTAATTACAGAAAGACTCTTTCCCATAATTCCTCCAACTATTTTTTAAAGATTAAAGTAAAAATTTTAGATAATAAATTTTATAAAAATATTATGCTAATGTCAAGGATTATTTTATATAAAATAAAGTCATTTTAAAAGATTATAAATTATTTAATATTAAATTTTAAAATTATATACTCAATTAATTTATTGAGTTTTTTTGTATATTAAACTCGACCTTCTTTATACTTATTTTTCCAAGTTCCTCTTTTAACGATGTTAAGCCAACCCATAAAAACCCAATAGAATATATGAATGCAAAAAAACTTATTCCAGGAAGATGTTTCATACCACCTATAAGTGTATAATAAGCAACATATATTGCCCATAATCCTATTATAATTTCTATTATAGATTGTATTAAGAACTTACTTGTTTTGTAAATTTTCTTTGTATTCCCACTATACTTTGGCGTTCTTACAAACTCACTCTTTTTATTTAAAAAGTAAACTTCAAAAAATGCTTTTATTATTGTAATAGTAAGCCCAAAGTTTAAAATTATCAAACCTATAAGATTTACTATTATATATAAGCTTTTAAGGCCTCTCTTTTTCTGAGATATATAAAAGTATGTGAGGGGACCTAAAATACCAACAACAAAAAATAAAACAGAAAAATATATTGGAACAATATCCCATGGGTTATAATTATAAAGATTCGCAAAATAACTTAAAGGAAACATTAAAAGAAAATTAATAAATAGAAAAATATAAGCTGAATAGTTTATCAGATGGACAAGAGCTTCTAATTTACTTTTTAAAGGTGCTTTTGCTTTAACTATTTTTGGTAATAACTTTCTTAAACATTGAAATGCACCTTTGGCCCATCTGAACTGTTGAGACTTATAAGCATTCATTGTTATTGGTAGTTCAGATTCATTACCAAGTTGAGCAAGATATATATTTTTCCATCCTTTTATTTGAGCCCTATAACTTAGGTCAAGGTCTTCAGTAAGTGTGTCTGTCTCCCAGTTACCTGCATCTATTATAGCCTCTTTCCTCCAGATACCAGCAGTACCATTAAAATTAAACCAGAGGTCAGAATCAGATCTTGCTTTTTGTTCTACTATAAAATGTCCATCCAGAGCAGTAGCCTGTATCCTTGTAAGCAATGAATAATCTCTATTGTAAAAGTCCCATCTTGTCTGAACTAACGCAACTTTAGCATCAGAAATTAAAAATGGCAAAGTTTTTTCAAGAAAATCTGGATTTGGAATAAAATCAGAATCAAATATTGCTATAAACTCACCTTCCGCTCTATCAAGACCATACTTTAATGCACCTGCTTTGTAACCCTGTCTGTTTTCTCTTCTTATATATTTTATATTATATCCTTTTTTACTAAACCTTTCACATAACTCTTTTGCAATATCTCTAGTTTCATCTGTTGAATCGTCTAAAACTTGAATCTCCAATTTATCCTTAGGATACTTTAAATTAACTGATGCTGTTATAAGTCTCTCAACAACATTAGCTTCATTATAAATTGGAAGTTGAACTGTCACATAAGGAATATTATTAGAGTTAGTATATTTTATTCTCTTGTAGTTCCTTTTATAAAGGAAAACAAGCACATAAAAGTGTAAACCGTATAAAAATAATACTACTGTTGTTAAAAGGTAGAGATATGAAATAATATTGTTCAAGAACTTAACCCTTTTATTAGAAGTTTTTAAAATAAAAATTTTACTAAATAAATTTAATATGAATTAAATTAAAAAATTACAAAAAAAATATATCTAAATAAATAATTTTAAAATTTAAAAAAAATTTAAATAGGGAGTATTTGTTTGAAAAACTTTATAATGTATATAGGTATAATATATATAATTTATACTGTACTGAGAATTAAAATAGAAAGAATAGCAAAAAAAAGGAAAAAAATAGAATTACCTGAAAAGTTCAAGAAAAAGATTAATAGAGACAAATACTTACTAAAAACACTAACTATTACTGAAATTATAATAATATTTTTATATGCTCTAAAAATTGATTTAATATATTATTTCAACTATTCAACTCCCTACTTTTTACAGTTAACAGGTTTAATACTCGGATATATAGGTATTCTAATAATCTGTATAGCAACAATAACACTTGATGGAGAATACTCTGCAACACTCGAGTTTAAAGAAAACCACAGACTAGTAAATAGGGGAATCTATAAAAAAATAAGACACCCAATATATCTGGGATTCATAATACTACATATTGGTGTTTCTCTTGCACTCTCAAATTATATTGCTACAATAATATGGATTGGTGGACTTACATTTCTGCTCATTCTTAGGGTTCCAACTGAAGAAAATTTATTACTCTATTTATTTAAAAATGAATTTATAGAATATAAAAGAAAAACAGGAAGATTTTTACCTTTAATCTGTAATAAAAGAAAGTGAAAAAATCAAATATGATTGAAGTTCTAATAAGAAAGGAGAAGCCCCTTTAAAAGGCCCCCCATTTTTATTCTATACTACTTATTTTACCTTTTTATACCATTGAGTATCGTTATCACCAAACTCTTCTGGTCTTGGCAAGAACTTTTTGTTATAGAATATAGTTTTTAATTTTCCACCTTCAAAATCAAATATACCTGCTGATTCCATTTTTACTTCTGCTAAAGCCTCACCTTTTTTACCAGTTTTTTCTTGAATAAAGTCTATCTTATATGGTTTAGATGAAGCATCAACTAAAACATATTTTCCTTCAGCAACAAATAGAGCACCACCTTTTGTAAACTCCCAAACATACTTGCCATCCTCTGTAAAAGTAAACTTAGCAGGCAATGCAAATCCATATTGAGCTAAAACAGCTCCTAACTCTTCAGCTTCCCACTCACCAGCAAGTTGTTTTACAACATCACCAGAAGCAGCAACAGTTGCAGTTCCCTCATCTTTTTTTACTGTTTGTTGTGAACCACAAGCAACAAAAAATATTGCTATACCTAATAATAGAGCTAGTTTTTTGATCATAAAATATCCTCCTTAGAATTTTTTAAATGGTTATAGTATTAAATAAATATTATTAATTATTTAAAGTCAAGTATTTTTTATTTTTTATTTAAAAATTTGAGTCTAAAAATTTAAATTTTATAAAATTGTTTTCTAATATTCTTTTGGTTTTTCAATACCTTTTAAAACTCTATAAGCACCTTCAGCAAGTGCCAGCATCTCATCCTCACCCGGGAAAACAAGCACCTCTGCTATAAAAGAGACCCTCTCTTTTATTAGACTTATAAACTCATCATCATATGCAATACCACCTGTTATAACTATAGCATCAACCTTGCCTTTTAATACTGTTGACATAGCCCCAATATCTTTCGAAACCTGATAAGCCATTGCCTCATATATAAGTTTAGCTTTTTTATCACCTTTTTTAATCATCTCTTTCACTTCTATCATACTATTTGTCCCTAAATAAGCAACAACCCCTCCTTTACCTGTTATCTTTTTTTTAAGCTCATCATATGTATACTTACCTGAAAAAGCCATCTTTAAAAGAGCCCCTACCGGCACCTGCCCCGTTCTCTCAGGTGAAAAAGGACCATCCCCATCAAGTGCATTATTTACATCAATTATCCTTCCATTTTTATGTGCTGCCACAGATATTCCACCACCAAGATGGGCTAGTACAATATTTATCTGATTATACGGCTTCCCAAGTTTTTCTGCAGCTCTCCTTGCCACTGCTTTTTGATTTAATGCATGAAATATAGACCTTCTCTCAATCTCCGGCATTCCAGATATTCTTGCAATATCATCCATCTCGTCAACAACAACAGGATCAACTATAAAAGCCGGACACTTATATTTTTTAGATACCTCTTCTGCAATAACAGCCCCAAGGTTAGATGCGTGTTCCCCATTAACAGCCTCTTTAAGTTGATTTATCATTTTTTGATTAACTTTATATGTACCACTTTCAATAGGATCCAACAGTCCACCCCTGCCAACAACAGCATCCAATTTTTCTATACCATTATTTTTAAGCTCCTCTTCAATAAGATTCTTTCTAAACTCATATTGAGAAATAATTGTTTTAAAACCTGACAACTCCTCTGAAGTATGTCTTATTGTTTTTGTGAAAACTTCCTTAAGCCCATTATCATCTTTAAAAACAGCTATTTTTGTTGAAGTTGACCCAGGGTTTATTGATAATATTAACATATTCTCTCCTTAATTTTATTTTTTATTAATCTAATTTAATATTTAAACGATTCTTATATTATACGAAGATACTAAAATTTATAAAATAGAGGACTTTTTTGAAGGAAATCATTTATATTATTATTCTCATGTTTTTACCAATTAAAATACAAGAAAATATAAAATTCATATTTTTAAACAATGAGACCTTAGATAATTATATAATATATAATAAAAACTCAATAGTTATCAACACAAAAGAGTATCAAGAAGAAAAAATAATTAAAGACTACTTTGATATATCAAACAATTATTACATAATATATGACAAGATGGGAACAAACCTTGAACTTTATAAATATAAAGATGTTATAAAGTCTTTCAAGTCTTCAAATAATTATCCAAGAATAATAAACAATTTCTTATTCTTATTTTCAAGTGATATGATGTCTGTTAAAGTTTTCAGTATTGATGAACTTAAAGAGCTTTTCAACATATCAACAAACGATATAATAACATCATACAATGTAAGTAAAAATAATAAATATATTATAATAGGAAACATGAGCGGTGATCTCTTTATATATGATACTTATACTAAAAAACCATTTAGAATATCTATTAAAGAATCAAAAAACAATTACATACGCTCACTCTATATAGATGATGAAGGAAACTTTACAGGAATTGGCGGCATATATCCAGACATAATTTTTAAAGGTTCTATCACAACAATTGAAAAAAACAAAATAAAAACTATTAAAATGCCAACCCTACCAAGGAAAAAAATATATATCAAAACGTTTGACAGAACTATATTTACTGAAGACCAAAATTTTATTTATATCATAAACGATAAAAATGAAACTATGAACAAAATACATAAAACTGGTACTATATTTGATATACTCAAAAAAGATAACAACGAATATGTTATAATAGAAAAAAAAGAAAATATATTTTACATCAAACATCTTATAAACACAAAAGTAATTTATATAGTTGAGGTAAACTCAGATTACTATCCTTTAGCAGATGACAAAAACAATTTAAAAATACTTTTTCACAAAATCGGGAGCCTCACATGGTAAAGCTAAAATATAAATATAAAATAATTTTAATTATTTTATTTCTTCTAAGTATTACATTATTTTCTGCTGATTGGCCTGTTAAAGATATAACATATAAAAACTTTACATCATTTTTTGGTGAAACAAGAGGAGATCATTTTCATAATGGTGTTGATATTGTAAAAAAAGGAGCCAAAATATACCCTATAGAGAAAGGTGAAATACTGTTTTATTATGACGAGGATGAAGAACCAACCAGAGCAACTATAGGAATAGGTAAATATGTAATAATTGACCATTATGAATACAGGTCTTACTATTGTCACCTTGATAAAATAGATATAAAAAATAAAATATTGATAGATAAAAATCAGAGTATAGGTATTATAGGTAATACTGGAAGATCATCAGGAGAACACCTACATTTTGCTATAAAAAAGAATAACTTTTTTATTGATCCTTTTGAAATATTAAAATTAAATATAGAAAAAACTAATAACAGCCCAATAATTGACAATATACTATTTAAGTCTGGCTATTATATGAGTTTTGAGAACGATAAAGAGACCTCTTTAACACTTCCTTTTAGAGAGGTTTTTGATATATACATTTTGGCAAGAACATACGATGATCGAGAAATGCATAAAGGAATAAAAGAGGTAACTATAGATATAAAGGACAATAATGATAAAAATGTTTTATCTAACTTAATAAAATTCAATTATATTGAAAATAATAAACTTAATGGGAAACATTCTATAGATGAAATATATACAAAAGTCTGGGAAAGGAATTATATCTACCTTGGTAGATGGACTAAAAAATATAGAAGAGAAAATTATACACTTATAATAACTGTTAAAGATATATGGGGAAATAGCAAGGTCTTAAAAAAAAGTATAAGTTTCAAGTAGTTTAAAAAAATAATAATTTAAAAAATTTTTTTAATAAAATTTTGATTTCAAAAATTGTTTTTTTTAAATTTTAATTATCTAAAATAATTCCCTGATAGCTCAGTCGGTAGAGCGGGTGGCTGTTAACCACTAGGTCGCAGGTTCGAGTCCTGCTCGGGGAGTTTATTTTCTATTTAAACTCACTTTTCAATATAAAATTTTGATATTTTTCAAAACTTTTCCTGAATAAATAAAGCTAAAATCATATTTAATTTAACTCTATTTTTTTAATCATTGATTCTAAATCAAATTTTAATTAAAAAATCAAAAAATTAAATTTGAAAATAGAAATTGAAAAACAAAAAGAAAAAATAACAATAATGGAGAAACAATTTGTCAAATGGATCATTTATAATAAATGAAAAAGGAAAATCACTTAAAGAAAGGTTTAATAAACTTATAGGAAACGCTCAATCTCTTGATTGTATTGTTGCATATTTTTATCTTAGTGGATTCCATCATCTTTATAAGACATTAGAAAACACAAAAAAAATAAGAATAATTGTTGGAATAGGTTTAGACAGAGAAAGTTACGAATTAATAAAACAGGCTGAATCTGAAAAGCAAGAAAAATTACCATTCTCCAATTCAGAAATAAAAAATATAGTTGAAAAAAGAATAGAAGATGAGATTGCTGACTCAGATGATAATCAAAGTATTGAGGAAGGTATAAGAAAATTTGTTGAATGGATAAAAACCAAAAAACTGGAGATAAGAGCTTATCCTTCGGCCAATCTTCATGCAAAGGTGTATATCTTTACATTCAAGGAAATAGATAGAGATGAAGGTAGAGTAATAACAGGTTCAAGTAATTTTACTGCCCCCGGACTCGTAGACAACTTAGAGTTTAACGTTGAGTTATCTAATCCTGCTGATTATAGTTTTGCAAAAGAAAAGTTTGAGAAATTATGGGAAGAGTCTATTGATGTTACTGAAAAATATGTACAGACAATAAATCAAAACACATATCTTAATAAAAACATAAGCCCATATGAACTTTATCTTAAGTTTTTATACGAATATTTTAAAGATGAGCTTAATAAAGATGATGATATTTTTGTGAAACATCTACCACCTGATTTTAGAAAGCTTGAATATCAAAGACAAGCTGTGTTGAATGCTAAAAAAATAGTTGAAGAATATGGTGGTGTATTTATCTCTGATGTAGTTGGGCTTGGAAAAACCTATATCACTTCAATGCTTGTAAGTCAACTTGATGGAAGAACTCTAGTCATTGCACCGCCTGCACTACTTACAATTAATAACCCAGGTTCATGGCCTAATGTATTCTCTGATTTCCGTATTCAGGGAGAATTTTTTTCTATTGGGAAACTTGATGATGCAAAAGAATATATTAACAAGTATGAAGAAACAGATCATCCTGTTAAAAACATAGTAATAGATGAGGCTCACCGTTTCAGAAATGAAAACACAATAAGTTATGAAGATATAGCTGAAATATGCCGTGGTAAAAGAGTAATACTTATATCTGCAACACCATACAATAACTCACCTGCTGACATACTTGCACAACTTAAATTATTTCAAAACGTGAAAAAAAGCACAATACCAGGTTTAACAGACATTGAAGAGTTTTTTATAAAACTACAGAAAGAACTTAAGAAAGTTGACATGCAGAATAATTACCAAAAGTTTCTTGAGATAACAAAAATTAACGCAAAAGAGATAAGGGATAAATTATTAAAATATATAATGGTAAGAAGAACAAGGAGTGAGATAGAAAAATATTTTTCAGAGGACCTTAAGAAAAATAATATTAAATTCCCGGATGTGGAAGACCCAAAACCTTTATATTATAAACTTAACAAAGAAGAAAACAAAATTTTTATGGACACTATTGAATTAATAACTCAAAAATTGAAATATTCAAGGTATATGCCATTACTCTATCTTAATAAAAAAGTTGATGTTCTTATAGAGCAATCTCAAAAAAATATGGCATGTTTCATGAAAGTACTTCTTATAAAGCGTCTTGAGAGCAGTTTTTATGCATTCAGAAAAAGTATAGATAGATTCATAAACTCTTATAAATTATTTATAAAAGAGTATGAAAATGGAAAAGTATATATAAGTAAACGTATAAATAAAATATTTGAACTAATCCAAGAAAATAATGAAGATGAGATCCAGGAACTAATAGATAAAGGTGAAGTAAATATATTCAAAAGTACAGACTTTGACCAGGATTTTGAAAAAGATTTAAAAAATGACCTTGAAATTTTAGAAAAAATAAAATTAATGTGGAATAATGTAAAGAGAGATCCAAAACTTGAAACACTACTATACAACCTTAAAAACCATCAAATACTTAGCAAGGATAAGGTAATAATATTCACAGAATCTAAAGAAACATCCGAATATTTAGCTGAAAACATAAATAATCATATTGGTAAAATCGCACTATCATTTTATGGTGGCCTAAAAGAGGATATAAGAGATAAAGTAATAGAAAACTTTGATGCAAAGGTAAAAAACAAAAAAGATGATTACAGAATACTTATAACAACAGATGCTCTTTCAGAAGGAGTTAATCTACATCGATCAAATATAGTAATAAACTACGATATACCATGGAATCCTACAAAGATTATTCAGAGGGTAGGGAGAGTAAACCGTGTTGATACTCCATTTGATAAAATATATACATTTAATTTTTTCCCGACTGAAGAGACTGACTCAGAGATAAAACTCACCAATATTGCACGATCAAAAATAGAAGCATTCTTAACACTACTAGGTGGTGATAGCTCAATACTTACAGAGGGTGAACCTGTTGCATCACACGAACTATTTGACAAACTTATATCCAAAAAAACAATTACAAAAGATGAATACGAAGAAGAGGAGAGTGAACTTAAATATTTAAGAATTATTCAGGAGATCCAAGAGAAAAACCCTGAACTATTTAAAAAAATAAAGTCACTCCCCAAAAAAGCAAAAACAGGAAAACAAGTTCAACAAGAACTTAAAGAAAAAATTATGCATGAATCATTGCTAACTTTTTTTAGAAAAGGAAAACTTATGAAGTTTTTTCTTTCAAACAAAAATGAAACTTTTGAACTTAACTTTATAAATGCTGCAAAAATATTTGAAACATCTATTGAAGAGAAAAAAATAGAGATACCTATTGAAAAATATTATCAACTATTGGATAAAAACAAAACTGCATTCTTTAAATCAACAACTGAAGAGATGAGTAGCTTAAGTTATAACAGTAAAAATAATTATAAACAACTTATGAAAATACTGAAAGCACTTGATAAAAGCAAAATAAACGAAGAACAAAAAAAATATATACAAACACTAATAAATAAACTTGAAAATAGCCAGATACCTAAAAAGAGTGTGCAGGATACATTGAGAAATATCAATAAACTTGGAAAAGATAAAATAAATACTTTAAAAATTATAGAAGTTATTAATGAAAATATACCATTAAAATTTCTTGAAGACCATTATGTAAGAGTTGAAAAAACAACAGATGAAAAGAGAGAGGTTATATTATCATTTTTTCTGGGAACTTAAAAAAATACTAAAATAAATAAAGGGTAAACTAAAATGAAAAGTAAAGATATGAAAAAGCTTATCATAAAAACTTTTGAAAACAGTTTTAATAAAGAAAATTTTATACTATTCCTTAAAAATCTATTAAAGAGTTTTGAAGAAAAAACATTTAAATATCAGGGACAATATATACCTGACTCTTTTAAAGAGTATATAAACTCATTTGAGAGGATAGGCAAATATAACAATGATGATAAAGAAATTGACCTTTTGATAGTAGAACTTAAAAAGGGACACTCGATTGAACGTTCACGTTCACTTCAAAGAAACTTTATTGCATGGTACTTAAAAGGTAGTAGAAACAAACTGAAAGATGCTGCTCTTGTTGCATTCATATCGCCTGAATCTGAAGACTGGAGATTTTCATTTGTTAAAATGGAATATAAATTCGAAGAAACACCTTCAGGTAGAATAAAGGTTAAAGAGGAGTTTACACCAGCAAAAAGATGGTCATTTCTGGTTGGAAAAAATGAAAACAGCCATACTGCACAATCAAGGTTTCTGCCATTACTTGAGGATGATGATATAAGACCTACTATTGAAACCCTTGAGAAAGCTTTTGATGTTGAAGTAGTCACAAAAGATTTTTATGAAAAATACAGGGATCTTTTTATAAGAATAAAAATTGAACTTGATAATATTGTAAACAAAAATCAAAAAGTAAAAACTGAGTTTGAAAGTAAAAAGATTAATACTGTTGACTTTGCAAAAAAACTCCTAGGTCAAATAACATTCTTATACTTTCTTCAGAAAAAAGGTTGGTTTGGTGTAGAAAAAGGAAACCAATGGGGGACAGGACCAAAAGACTTTATAAGAAAATTATTTAATAAAGAATTTGGAGACTACAAAAATTTTTATAATGATATACTTGAGCCACTTTTTTACGAAGCATTAAGAACAGACAGAAGTACAGACGATCATTACTTTAGCAGATTTAATTGTAAAATACCTTTCTTAAACGGTGGACTCTTTGATCCTTATTATAACTTTGACTGGGTAAATACTGATATTTTCCTGCCAGATGAACTATTCTCAAACAAAAAAACAACAAAAGAGAAAGATATTGGCGATGGTATATTAGATGTATTTGATAGATACAATTTTACAGTAAGTGAAGAGGAGCCGCTTGAAAAAGAGATAGCCCTTGACCCAGAACTATTAGGGAAAATTTATGAAAAACTAAATGCTATAAGAGAGGATAATTTTAATGAATATTTAGAAGCTTTAAACTCAAGTAAAAAGGGTGATGAAACAAAGTTCAATAAAGAATATGGTGTCTATTATACACCAAGAGAAATTGTCCATTATATGTGCCAGGAAAGCTTGATAAACTACTTGGCAACTAACCTTAAAACATTAACTGATGCCCCCGGATCAAGTGAACAAACCAAAAACAATACTGGCAATAATCAAGAAAATTGTGTTTCTATAAAAGAAATTGAAGAATTTGTAAAGTATGCTGACAATATTTTTGAACATGAAAAAACAGCTATACAGAAAAAAGATAAAATACAGAAAGGAGAAATAAAAGAAACTATTTATGAACACAAAATATCTGAAAATATAATTAAAAACGCAAAATTAATAGATGATCTTTTAAGCAATGTTAAAGTCTGTGATCCTGCAATAGGTTCAGGTGCTTTCCCAATAGGAATGATGCATGAAATAGTGAAATTAAGACAGTTATTAGCCGTTTATCTTGAAAAACAGACAAATACTTATGACCTAAAACGCTACTGTATAGAAAACTCTATCTACGGAGTTGATATTGACCCTGGTGCTGTTGAAATATGTAAATTAAGATTCTGGCTCTCTATGGTTGTTGATGAAGAAAACTTTTATAACATAAAACCACTACCTAACCTTGATTACAAAATTGTCTGCGGCAATTCACTTTTAGAGGTTGAAAAAAATTTGTTTAATCATAATGATTTAATCGAATTAGAAAAATTAAAGTCATTACACTTCAATGAAACCAATTCGAAAAAAAAGCAGGAATACAACACTCAGATTAATAAGTTGATTGAAAGTATAACTTACGGCCATACTCAATTTGACTTTAAAGTCTATTTCTCTGAAGTATTCAATCAAAAAGGAGGATTTGATATTGTGATAGGAAATCCCCCATACATTTCCACAAAAGGGATAAAGCAAGAAACTAAAGAACAATTGCAAAAATACTATGGCTTTGCTGATGATATTTACAACCATTTTTTCTTTAAATCTATGGAAATCCTTAAAGAAAATGGAATACTTACATTTATTACATCAAAAACATTCTGGACAATACAAACAAAAAAGAATTTGCGTGAACTACTTTTAAAAAATAAAATAATTGTAATTTTTGATACAGCCAACCCTTTTGAAAACGCTATGGTAGATACTAGCATTACTATTGTCAAAAAAGCCCCAGCACTTAAAGAAGATACAATAAAATTTTTAGATGGAAAACAAAGTATTATAGAACCAGAAAAGTATACTATTCCCCAAATCAACTATTTGAATGCACCAAATAAAGTATTTTTTATCCCCACAGATTATAACAAAAAAATCTATGAAAAATTTGGCAAAAAAGTAAATGAACTGCTTACCCAATGGTGGGAAAAAATTTCTACAAGTAAAAATATTGAAAAATATAAAAGAGAACTGGAAGAATACCGTAAATCCTTAAGACCGGGTGATATTACTTTGTTGGGGCTGATTACTGAAGGGGGACAAGGTTTAGCCACAGCTAACAATGGAAAATATATAGGCGTATTGGATGGCACTAAATGGGCAGAAAATGTAAGAAAACAAAGACCTGAAAAACTACTTTTAGCAACTGAGTTTTGTAAAAAAGAAAATATAAAAAACAAAGCTGATGCTAATCAATTTTTAAACACACTTAGTGAACAAGAAATACGCCAACTTTTTGAGCGTTTGAAAGAAAAATACGGGCGTGATATATTTGGTCAGGGCTGGCTATATCGTATTGTTAACGAAAATGAAATAGCCAATGTAGATTTGCTTACCGAAGATGAAAAATTAAACGGAATTGCTGGCACAAAAACTTATGTGCCCTACGATAAAGGCGACAAAGATGGCAACCGCTGGTACGCCCCGACCCCTTACTTTATCGATTGGAGTAAAGAAAATGTGAAATTTTTAAAAGAAAATTCTGGTAAAAAAGGGGAAGGAATGCCCGTGGTTCGC